>Ga0209215_1000009_pt1 | contig 249574 bp, 212 predicted proteins | sample TexAe_OM2H0_M2_FD_187938 | JGI IMG/M metagenome (GOLD analysis project Ga0209215, IMG submission 187938) | Forest soil microbial communities from Davy Crockett National Forest, Groveton, Texas, USA - Texas A ecozone_OM2H0_M2 (SPAdes) (version 2) | ecosystem: Environmental > Terrestrial > Soil... | reverse complement strand
TGCGTTAACAAACGCGCAATAATGACAAACTAATAGCGCGGGTAAACACCCTTAACTTTTTGGTAGTTGAGCTGTAAGTTTCAGACGAATCTGGCGGGTCCAGAAGAGCTGAGAATGGAGTTAGCTGGTCTCGGTTCGATCCAACCTTACGCTTCGTAGTGCTATATGTCAAACGAAGCATATCCTACATGCGCACTATATCTGCTTAGCGCGCGATGCGATGGTTGTGGTTATTAATTTACGACATATGAAGCAGGTTTTCCCTTTGGGTATCGGGCGCCTATTGCTATTTCTATCAGTCGCATAGCTCTAGTTAACTCTGACACGGGCTTGCCCCCAAAAGGTTGCCGGATCCCTCCTTTGCTCGTCATCATTGTAAATGACACACTGTCTGAGATCACTACCTACGGCTATGTGTGTTAGAGCACAGACCTCTGCTCTCGGAATCGCTATACGATTCCTACTATCTGAAAAAGAGAGGGAGCAGGCGAGAGAGTCAAAAGTGGAAATTACTAATACATTAAATGCTGAAAAGGACCAGCACCCGCAGCTAAGCCTCGTGAACTTCCACGCAGCCGAAGGGAGCCTCAGACAACCAACTCCAGCAGAATTATCTATTCTTACCTTTTGGAAAACGCGCTACGCTCGCGGTCGTGCACAGGAGTTGAGCAACGAATTCGCGCGTCTCTTGAATCGTGGATCATCGCTTGAATAGCGCCCCCCAGCGTCTATAAACCGTTCAAGTAATCCCGTACCCTCTCAAAATCAAGTCGTTCTACAAGACACAGTCACCATCGGCCAAAAACAGCAGGTTGCAATGTAATCTTGTTTGGGCCGGCCATCGTTAACTTCAAAACGATATGCGGCCTAACGCACAGACTGTCGAGCTTGTTTAGCCTACTGTTATGATTGAGGAAAAGCTTTTTATGAGCGATATCTATGTCATGCAACGTGCCAACGGCGATGTGTTCGCCCTTGACGATCACGGACGCTTTCGTGTGCCACTATTTAACAGCAGCAGCGACGCCTTCCGGGCCCGTTTACGTAACTTCGGAATGCTGCTTTTCAAACCGGTGCAGCTTGATGCCGGCTTGCTCAAGCAACTCGTACCCTTAGGAGGCGCAGCCGAAGTCGACTTTTGGCTGGTGAGCGATCCGCTAATCAATCTCAACCGTGGTCGGCTCGTACAATCCGCACAACTTGCAGTATTGATGGGAAGTCGCATCAAACTAAAACCGGTCTCAGGTAATGCAACTAGCGATGAAACTCCGAGTCTGAACATGCCTCCGCACAGCAACAGCAATGCAACAGCGGCTTGGGAAGATGAAGGGGGCCGGTACTCGAAATGTGCGTGAGCTTTTGGCCAAATCTGCAACGGGCACAAAAATGGTCGCAAGCAAGGCACGACTAGTCCCGTAGTCGGGCAGAGAGCCTAATCGGCGCCAGCAACGCCCGCCAACAAGGCACGCATATGTTGCCCGGCCTTCCACGCGCTGGTACGATCCGCGGCCTCAATACCATCTCTCCAGGCCTGTTGTGCTCCGTCAAGGTCACCAGCATTAGCCAGGACCGTGCCCAGCATCTGATAGGCTGCCGTATAATCCGGGTTGAGATTCACGACCTGGCGCAAAGACTTCGCTGCTTCAGCCCAGTTCTCCAGTTTGTATTGTTCACTGGCCAGGCCGTACCAGATCATGGCGTTTTCCGGCTGCTCGGCGAGCATTGCGGTGAAGATTTCGATTTTCGACTGGACCATCAGTTTGTCGACTCAATCTGGCAAATCAACTGTTACAGTCCACTAGTTAATCCCTTGGGTCATTTGTCTCCAAACAGATCCCTGGCCAACCTTGCCGCTCTCTATCCGTTCGATGGCCTGTCGGATTTGCATCGCCACTTCAAACTCGGCATCATCCTGTGCTTCTCTGAGTGCGGGCAGAACGCTTTCGTCGCCTAACTCATAAAGAAATCGACTGGCACGCCAACGAACAAGTTTGTTCGGATCCTTTAATGTCTCAACCATCGGACCAATCGCCCTCGGGTCTCCTAAATCCGTTAATGCATCGCCTGCCGATCGGCGCACCCCAACTGCTTCGTCTCTCAGAGCCTCACAGAGGGGAGCTAGGACTTCAGGAGTTTTTGTCAACCCTAGAAGGACCACCGCTAAGCGGCGAATCGACATCTTTGGATCTTTGGTAGCTCTGATAATCAGTGACAAAGCTTCAGAATCTATCCGGTCTGTTTCATTTCTGCCTAATTCCTTTAGCGCGGCGAACCGCTCTTCCCACTTGGGCGATTCAAAGGCTCGTATGAGTTCGCCCAGTTCTTCTCCGTTCGCCTCGACCTTTTCATGTAAGTCAGGGTGATAGGCCCTCTCAACCAATTCTTTTAACTTCTTTTCATCATAGACGGCTGAAATCTCGCGCACCACCACCTCGCCAACCTCGCGCAGATCTCCGTAGCGCAGACCTTCGTCTTTCCACTTACGCTCTATCAGCATGTTTTCCGATGCACCCATTGCTCGCTCGATAGCCTTACCGAATTTCTCGGGTAACGGCAAGCGAATTGTCTCACTACCAGAGGATACTTTGACTAACATTGGGAGATTTCGAAAATACTGCACCGATACCAATACTTCGTCCCATTTGTTATCGGACGTTTCCCTTGGGTCTGGCTTCACGTTGTTCAAACTGGCGTATTCGAGTGCGGCGCGGGCCTGAGACAAGATATCCTCCCATCCAGCGGTTGGTTTTCGCTGGATGGCCATAAAGTCTTCGACACGGAAGACACTGCTGACGCCTGGGATGGCCAGGATCTTTTCAATATAGGCCGGACAGTCTCCTCTATTTTCGTGTGTATATGTAATCGCGACCCCTTTGGCGAGCCTCTCATCCAAATTCACTTTCATGCTGTTTGGATTTGGCGTGGTTTCAATGGATAGTAACTTCACTTCTGCTCTCCTCGTCTACCGCCCGGTGTGTGAAATTTGTCGTCATTTTACCACTCGGCTCCGGTTATCCGTCGTTCAGCAAGCCCTTCCGCAAACCTGTGAACACTCTCATTCTCGAGCGCTATAGCTTTTCATTTGATCCTTACCTCTATATTTTGCTGAACCTCTTTCTTTCCATGCTCGCTGCCGTCCAGGCACCGGTAATTTTGATGTCGCAGAATCGTCAGGGAGTAAAAGACAGGCTAGATGCGGCTCACGATTAAGAGGTGGATTTGAAGGCGGAGCTTGAGATTCTAAGCCTGCATGAAAAGCTAGACGAATTGCGCGAGATGAAATGGTCCGAACTGATCACTATGCAGCAAGAGCAGCTTCGATTGTTGACGCAGTTAATGAAAGCGCATCTATCCGCAGACGGCAATCATCCAGCGACTTGTTGAATATTTATTGTGTTGAGGCATTACGGATTTCTTTGCCCTGTTCGACTTAGGACTTAACGTCATACGAGAACCAAGCCCTCACACGGAGCTGTGTGCGCTATGCCACATACCTGCTATACTTTTCTCCAAGCTAATTGATTGGTGCTTGCTCTGAGCCTCTCACGGGTTTGAGTTTCGTAGCTTTGCCTCAAAAGTCCGGACTCACTGTTGGACACAGTCGGTACCACCTCGCGGTAGCGGGTGGGTACGACGTAGGCTCGGCCGATTTTGCTGAGATCGCTGCGCATGCACCCACCCGCTACCGCGAGGTGGTACCGACTGTGTCCAACTCAGGTTATCGCTCTCATTATTCATTGAACTGTTTTCCCGTTCAACGTTTGGGCCCAGCGTCGTCCATCATGCCAAAAAACGCTGAGCCAGACTCACTAATTTGATCGCTCTCGCGAGTCCCAAAAACTGCATGACGCGAATTCCCCACCAGTTGATGTCGATTTCGTACCAGGCAAGTCCATGGCGCGCGGCAGTCGGATGGGCATGATGATTGTTGTGCCAGCCTTCACCAAAGGTCAGCAGCGCGACCCACCAGTTGTTCCTTGAATCATCAGACGTTGAGAACCGGCGCGTGCCCCACATGTGCGTCGCTGAATTAACCAGCCAGGTTGCATGCAAATTGAAAGTTACACGAAAGAATATGCCCCACATCAGATATGACCAGCCGCCGAATGCCAGCAACACTACTCCAACGAAAACGAGCGGCAGCCAATACAGGCGGTTAAGCCAAAAATGAAATTTGTCCTTTATCAAATCGGGGGCATAGTGTGCCACGACCGAGTTGTCATACTGTTGGGCCGTACCGCTCAGAATCCATCCCATGTGTGACCACCACCCGCCGTCGCGCGGTGTATGCGGATCACCCGGCCCATCCGAATGCGCGTGGTGGATGCGGTGCGTCACAACCCAATAGATAGGGCCGCCTTCAAGCGCGAGCGTGCCGCAGATCGTCAGAAAGTATTCAACCAGCTTTGGCGTCTTATAACTACGATGAGTCAAGAGTCTGTGAAAGCCAATACCAACCCCTAAACTTCCTGCTACCCACCAGAGCAAGATCGCTACCAACACCGCGTTCCAATTGGACACGAAGAGAGCGGCGACCGCACCAACATGAAACAATGCCATGAACACGGCGGTGTTCCAGTTAATACCTTTAACTCGATTCTTAAGCGTTACGTCGTACATACAGTCCCCAAAATACTCTTTGCTGGTGGATCGGAGCTACCAGGATCTGCTCAGTGTCACATTCATGCCTCACGACTGAAAGATCGTCTACCGATTTGATATTACAAGCGGCAATGCTGGCCGTCAGTGCGACAACACACATATGTATTTTGACAGTCCGTAACTGAAGACTATATGCGGCCCAACGCACAGACCGCTCAGCTTGCCTGGCCTAAGGTCCAACTAACAGACAGCTAAAGATGTCCCTGTATGAGTGCTACTGCTCTTCCTGACGGGTCTCTTGGGTTACTTCGCGGACCATGGAACGGAGTTGCGCCGCAATCTGCTCACTTATCTGAGCGCAATTGTGCCCGTCTCAGCTTTTGACCTGATCAACGCGACACTTGACGAGATCAGTCAAAACGCAGCGGCGGTAAACTATGGTTCGGTCTGCTGACTTCACTGTAATTCGCTTCCTCCGGCAGGCGCGCGATCATCGAGGGGTTGAACGTCGCCTACGACGTGAAAGAGAAGCGCGCGTGGTGGCGGATAACCCTGCTCGCCATTACTTCGTACCCATCCGCTACCGCGGACGGTACTGACTTTTTCCAAGCGCGACGTCCTGATTTTGAGGCAAAGCCCCGCTGGTGCAAATGAGCACTCATGAACACGAACGGTGTCATCCGGATGAAAAGGTGCATACTCAGGTAGTGGGGTAATAGTGTGTTGTTACCCCACGACCGAACTGCTTTGATGATGCGGCAGTTCCCTCTTCCTTCTTATGTGCTTTTTGTGCCTTTTTGTGGCTAACTTATTTTTGTGCTTCTTTGCGGCCATGAATGGCGCAGGCGGCGAGCAGATCTTCGGGGGAGACGGGTTTGGCGAGGAAGGCGTTCACCTGTTCGGATTCGTCCGCCGTGTTTCGAGGATCGAGAGCGCTGAGCAGGATAATCGGCAAATGCGCGAGGTGCGCGCTGTTGCGGACAAAGCGGCACAACTCGTAACCATCAAGGTTGGGCATCAGGGCATCCGTTACTATTACGTCTACCCCGTCCGCCAACAGATACTTCATCGCCTCCAACCCATCACCAGCCGATAAAACCGAATAGCCGTTTCGCTCGAGCACCACTTCGAGATATCGGCGCAAGGCCGGATCGTCCTCGACGAGCAGAACACACTGACGCTCCTCGTGCTGATATGCCGAGTGCAATCCATTGGTCCTTAACATTTCAGGTTTGTCTAGTTCGATCATCACTGTGAGCTAAGACTTTCGAGGCCGTGAGGGCTTTGAAGGTCGCTTAGTCAGGGGTGACTAGCCAAATGCAGATTAGACTGCCCGACCAGTGATTGTCAATGTTTTCCACTGTTGACCAGATTGCTCGTCGCTTGAGTTTGACGAGCGAGGCGATCTTCCGTGGTTTAGCGCCCGACGTGAGGTAAAATGCCTGAAATCAATCAATAAACGTCCGGTGCCAGAGCTCCAAACCCAGTAGCTGAAAGACCTGAAGGTTGTAGTCCTCACGACCAGAAAAGTTCGCATCCAGCACCCGTTTGACCTGGTTGGGCCTGAAAATACCTCGCCGTTTTACGGTCTCTTCGGACAATAAATCTGCGATTAAGGGTCGGAGTGGCCCGCGGAGCCAGGACCTGATGGGTGCTCCAAAACCAGCCTTCCTTCGCCACACTACCTCCTTCGACAGGACCGGTTCGAGCGCCCGCTTCAATACATACTTGCGTGTTAGTCCTCGAAGTTTCAGGCGCGGCGGCATGCGTGCAGCCATCTCGATCATTTCCCGATTCAGGAAAGGCACGCGTACCTCAAGATTCGCGGCCATCGACGTTTTATCCGTAGTGAGAAGATTCAGGCACGGAAGAAACGTTTTGAGGTCGACGTAAAGGAGTTGATTGAGCGGAGCCGCGCCGGCGGCGCGAGCGAAGTATCGGCGATGCATGGAATATGGATCGAACTCGCGGGTGCGTGTGCGCCATTCATCGGAATAGAGATGCTGCTTCATCTCATTCGTGAAGTAGGTGCCGTAGCCGAGATATCGATCTACGAAATCGAGTGCTGCGCTACGCGCAAACTTCTTCGCGTTTCGCAACGGCGCAGTCAGTTTGCCAGGCAGTCCACCTGGCAAAGCGCTGGCTACAGTTTTCATCAATGGTCGTCGCAAAAGATTCGGCACCGGATCAAATGCCGATGCGATCTTCATCGCCATCTGCCGCGGATAACCGGCAAACACTTCATCGCCTCCCATTCCGGAAAGCATGACCGTTAAAGTCTCGCGCGCCGCACTCGAGACCAGATAACTCGGAATCGCCATGTCGATTGGCGGCTCCTCCATGTGATGGACGAGCTTCGGCAGGAGATCGGCAACCGAAGGCTTCAACATGATCTCGTGATAGTCGGTCTGCAACTGCTCGTTTACGCGACGCGCCCAACGTACGTCGTCGGGGATGATGTCGTAACGAAGATCTTCGCTCGCGATGCCGACTGTGTAAGTGCTAATGCGGCGGCCATTGCTGTGTCGTTCCATCATCGCGACGATGCCTGAAGAGTCGATGCCACCCGATAGAAAAGATCCGAGCGGAACGTCGGCAACCATTTCCATCTTCACAACACGATCGAGTGTGTCGAGCACGCGTTCCCGCCACCACGCTTCGTTCCTGCCTTCCTCGATCTGGTCGAATGAAACGTCCCACCATTCTTTGAGTTTTAGTTCGTCCTTGCCAAAGTGAAGCAGATGACCTGGCGGAACAGTGTTGACGTTTGCAAAGAGGGTATTCGGATCCGGAGACCAGAGAAATGTCAGAAACTGGTTTAGAGCTTCGGGATTGAGTTCGGGCTTGACGAGTCCGGTCTTGAGAATCGCTTTGATCTCAGAGCCGAAGAGCAACGTCGCAGGCGTACCTGCGCGATCCGGAATAAGAGAGTAATAAAGCGGCTTGATGCCGACATGATCGCGAACGAGAGTCAACGTGCGTTCTTTGTTGTCCCAAACGGCGAACGCAAACATCCCGTTGAGTCGTTGCACGGCATCCCAACTCCACTCCGAGATGGCAGCGAGCAGCACTTCCGCATCGCTGTCAGTTTTGAATTTATGTCCGAGCGACCGCAGTTGTTCGCGGAGTTCGCGATAGTTGTATATCTCGCCGTTGAAAGTGAGGACGTAGCGGCCATCATGCGAGAACATTGGCTCGTGACCGCCGGCAGAGGTGTCGATAATGGCCAGCCGTCGATGGCCCAGGCATGCGCGCCGGCCGGAAGAATCGATCGGTTCGGAAACCCACGTCCCCGAATCGTCCCGCCCGCGATGCTCAATGCTAGCGAGCATCGGACCAATCAGCCGCTCCGGATCTAACCCAACAATTCCCGCAATTCCACACATAAAAAACCATCCACCGATTACACAGATATTTATCTGCGTAATCTGTGGATTGCTTCAGATCTCAAACGGATGGCGCTCGCGGAGAGAGTCGAGCACGCGAAATGTAGCGCGGCTGGTCGCCGCCAACTCGTCAATACCGATCGGGGCTGGACCACCATCAAGCACGCTGGCGCAAATGGCGCGCACTTGTGCCTGTTGACCTTTGTCCTGCGCCTTCAGTGTTACCAGCTCTTCACGCCCGTCTTTGTAAAGTGTCGCACGTCGATAATCTTCGAGCACAAACACTCGTCCCGCCCCAAAAATCTCGACGCGCTCCTTTGCAAGTCCTTTGTCGCCTTCGCTGAGATACGCAATACTGCCATTCGAGCCATCCGCGAACCGCAGCGTGATGAAAACAGAGTCGGCATCAACTATCTTGCTCGATTTTGCACTGATCGATTCCGCAAACAATGAGACAGGTAAAGCCCCGGTCAGGTATTGCATCAGGTCTATGAAGTGACAGACCTCGCCGACGATGCGGCCGCCTCCCTCCTGAGCATTCTGAGTCCAATGTTCCTTCGGTATGCGGCCGGCGTTGACTCGATAAATTATCGAAAGCGGTGTTTCACGACCGCTAAAAAACTCTTTGGCGCGCTGCGCGAGTGGTGAAAAGCGACGATTGAATCCAACCATCAGTTTCGCGGATGAAGCCGAAGCAGCTTCCAGTACTGAATCGAGCTGCTGGTCGTTGAGTGATAAGGGTTTTTCGACAAAGACGTGCTTGTTCCGCTCGAGTGCGGCGCGTGCAAGCTCCGCATGCGTGTCGTGCCGCGTACCGATCACGACCAGGTTGATACCTGTATCGTCGAGCACCTCGTCGGCGCTGGAAACTGCGTAGGTAAATCCAAATCTCTTCCCCACATCGTGCGCTGAGATTCCCGAAGCTGTAGCGATCGAACGAAACTCAACTCCTTCACTCTTGAAGTGCGGCAACAACATTGCGGGCACATAACCACCGGCGCCGATGACTCCCACAACAATCGACTTCTCTGACTTCCGAACCGGCGCCGCCGCTCCGAGCGAAACCTTGCGCAGAACCGCTGCCTCGGGATCGTAATTCAGCACCACGCCGAGGTTCGGCTCCTGCAAATCTCCGGAAATCAACTGGTACGCACGATCCGCTTCGGCAATCGGAAAGCGATGCGTCGTAAGAGACTCGACGTTGATGCGCTGATCTCCGATTAGCTCAAGAAAGCTCTCGATATTTCTCTTCTCGGTCCAGCGCACATACGGCAGCGGGTAATCGTGACCTCTCTCTTCATACTCAGGATCGTAACGTCCTGGTCCATACGACATCGAAATAATCAACTTGAGCTCGCGACTGAAAAACGGTGGACGCGGAATGTCCATGCCGGTCATGCCGACAACGATTACACGTCCTTTCAAACGCGAGACACGCGCCGCCAGTTCGATCGGCTGGTTGGAGTCGGTGGCGGCAGTGATCAGAACGGCATCGGCGCCGTAACCGCGTGTCCATGTTTCGATCTCTTTCGCGGCTTCTTCGTTTGAAATGATTGCTTTGTCGGCGCCCAACTCCAATGCCAGCGATACACGCGACTGGTCCAAGTCAAGTCCAAACACACGACAACCATTCGCTTTAAGTAGTTGGACGGTGAGTTGGCCCACCAAACCCAGGCCGATTACGACTATCGACTCGCCGAGCGTTGGTTCCGCGAGGCGAACTCCCTGCAAAGCGATTGCTCCGAGCGTGCCGTAAGCGCCGGATTCAAAACTGACATTCTCAGGAAGATGAACGCAAAGATTCTTCGGCACGGATAAGACTTCCGCATGCGATGCAAAACCAACCCCTGCACACGCTACACGATCGCCAACCTGAAACTCCGCAACATCTTCGGCGACAGCCGCGACTATACCAGCCGCGCTGTATCCCAACGCTTGAGACGCAGCCATCTTGTCTCGCACCGAAGCAAACGTATTCAGCAGTCCTTCGTTTTTAACTCTCGCGACGACCGCTTTTACGAGATCCGGTCGTTGCCGCGCTTCCTGGACCAGGCCCTTGCTGACCAGCTCGACCGCAGCACGTTCCGTTCCTGCGCTAATCAGCGAAGCCACCGTGCGCACCAGCACACGTCCACGCTGCAACGCCGGCACGGGCACTTCGCCGACGAATGGCCTGCCCGTTTTTCTGTTCTGGAGTACCTGCTTCATAACATCATTTTTGGCCGCAGATGAACGCCGATAAACGCAGATCTAATTTTTTTCTGATCTGCGCTCATCCGCGTTCATCTGCGGCTAAAGTTTTCTTCTCCAAAACCTTCTCAATCAAATCGCTGACCCACTCGGCCCGTGCGTCCCAGGTGCCGGAGGCGACGGCTGCCTGCCGTGCGGCGGCTGCTGTCGCGTCATTGTCGTGCAATGCTTCTTCAACTAACCGTATGAAATCATCTCGCGTGCGAGCAATCCTGAGCACGTCCCGCATCGGTTCGTATTCCGGCAAAGGCGATATGACCACCGGCTTTCCAGTCGCAAGATACTCGCGGACCTTGATCGCCGAACCATAACTCGTAAAAGACTGCTCAGTTTCCCACGGCAGCACGCAAACGTCGAATCCCGCTGCGTAAGCGGGAAGATCCGCATACGCAACCGGCGGCAGAAAATGCGTGTTCGGCAGATCCTCGATCTCCAACCCCCGCGACCTGTTTCCGATAAAGACCCATTGCCAGTCGGGACGCTCACGAGCCGCACGCTTGATCAATTCCTGATCTACTAACCATGGCTCGATGGCGCCGAAGTAACCCAAACGTGGCTGCGGAATCCTTGCGATCTCCGGAGCCACCTCGATCGTTCCTTCGCCGACGCGTCGCCAGTGATCGTAATCGACACCCTGTTCCAGCAAGTGGGAACGTTCCCATCCACGCGTCGCTTCGATAAAAAGTTTTCGCCCTGAATAGAAGATGAGATCGGCAGCATCGATTGCGCGTTCATGAAGCTTGCGTATCAAAGCAGGATCGGTGGCATGATCCATCGTGTTCGCATCATACTTGTCTGAGACCTGATAGACCACTGCCGACTCGTCAAGCGTTCCGATCATATCGGCGGCAGTCGGTATGGCAATCCAAAGTATCGGTTTTGTAAATCCTCGACTGAGAGCGAGACGTTTGATCTGAGTTCCAATCAAGCGTCGATTGATCGAACGTGCGGCGGCGGTACCGAAAAACGGTAAACTCGCGGGCGATACCACCGTGATCCCTTCATCAGTTTGGCGCGCCAGTTTTGAGTAGCTTCCGAGTTTACGTTTGATTCGCGGCCATAGGTCTTTATGACCAAGGCTGGGTAGACCCATCGAGATCGAGTTGACGAAGATGACCTTGTTTCCCGCGCGCGCAAACTTACGCATCAGGTGAGCTTTGGAGTGCGGGTGATGATACCACCAGTCTTCACCACCAAAGCAGATTATCGAACGGTTGAGCAACATGCGTAACAGGATCTTCAAGATTTTCAGGATTAACAGGATACATCCTGGGCATCCTGAAACATCCTGTTAATCCTGTCTAAGGTTTTACTCGCGCGACACACAAACCCGACACACCAAAGGGTAGATTCATTCGTTTTAAGATCCAACTCTCCGCGCCAAACACACGTCCAAGAACCCCATTCAACGATGACACCGTAATATTGTTCTCGCTTTCGGTTTTGATCCCGGTCAGGCGCATCAGTTTTCGCATCACCAGTATCGGCAGAAAGAACGTGATATTCGCGTATGTCGTCCGCTCGATCTCGAAACCAGCTTTCTCGAGCAGGTGGCGCAATTCCGGTAAACGATAACGACGGCGGTGATGACTTACATCATCCTGCAAACCCCACAGAAACATGAATGTCGGCACAAACAGCAGCACTCGTCCACCTGGACGCAAAACCCGTCGCATCTCACAGAGCCCGGCGAGATCGTCGTCCATGTGCTCAACCACATCGAACGCGGTTACCAGATCGAATGTGCAGTCTGCGTACGGAAGCTCTTCACCCGCGCCGAGTCTTACTTTTTCGAGTCCACGCTCACGACAGAAAGCAAGTGCATCTTCCGAAACATCAACACCCTCTGCCTCGCCATACTTCGACAGCATCATCAGGTTCGCACCCGTTCCACAACCGACGTCGAGAATCCTCGGACGCCGATCGGTCACCTGCCGGCAAATCTCTTCCACGAATCCGGCGAGGATCTTGCGCCTTCCGATGTGCCACCAATGCGATTGTTCCACGCGAAACAGAATCGGATAGGTATGCTCCATCATCTCGCGCGGAAGCGGACTCGCAATAGTTGATTTCACAGAATTTTCAGCCACGGATTACACGAATTAATTCGGAAACACCAAGTCCAGCAAAAACAGTTAACACACCATGCATCGGTAATACATAACGAATCTCGGTATGAGCAGTAGTGCCGGGAACTAAATAATAAAATACCGTCACCAGCATTAGGCAAGTTAGACGCCAATCGATACGCGAAGCGAAATAAATTCCCAGAGCAGCGAACGGCAGAAACAGATATCGTATGACACTCTGAATCATTCCCAGCACATTCACACCGAACGCGAGCACCCCTCCCTGCCAACGCTCCGGTAGACACTTCCTGCTCGTTACGTTAATGCCGCTGACGCCAGTGTACGGCACCGGATCCCCTGCGACTTTCAACATGCCCCACATGCGTCCAACCATCACCCCGAGATACCAAATCGGATGTTGCCTTATGAAAGCAAGCGACTCGCGTGTGCGTTCTTTATCGCGTCGAATGCCATCCGGAAATTGGATTTCAACACTCGTATCTCCAGGGCGCCCCATTCGCGCTCGTTCAACTGCAAGCATCTTATCGTCGCCCAAAAGAAATCCATGCTGCTGGCCCAGTTCTGTTTCGCCAAGGCCTTCCCAGAGATTCACGCCTATCGTGCCACCTGTCGGAGTGAAATCAGGAAATACGACGTAATTCCGAATCGCAATTGGTGCAACCACCGCGACGGTCGCAACCAAAACAGCCGCCCCCATCTTTGATTTCTGCGACCACTTATCTTTCCCGAGCACAAACAGACCGACGGCCCAAAGGAAGCACAGATACAACGGATTTACCCGCAGCCAACATGCAATTCCAAGCGCGACTCCAGCCGCGAGCGCCAGCCAAATGCTTTTACGTTGCAGTGCCAGCACCAACAACCAACAACCGCCGAGTACAAACCAGGTGGCCGGCACGTCCGCCGAAGGATACGCGGCGTAAAGCGCGAACAATGCTGATAGTCCTGTCAAAAGGCTACTCGCTATCGCAACGCGCCAGCCAAAAGCACTGGCGGCAATGCCGCAAATCAAGAGTGGAGAGACAAACAGATCGAGGAACCACAGCACAATCTGCGCCGAGTAAGCCGAAGCTTCTCCGGTAGCTTTGTATATTAATGCGACGAGTGCGGGGAAAGCCGGTGGATACTGGACCAGGTCTGTTCGGGTCGGATCATCGATTAAGAACAGTCGCTGTCGTCCGTCGAGAATATCGCGCGCCTGTCGATCGAACTTGGCATAGGAACCGACCTGAAACCACGCCGGATCATTGAGATGCGCACGCATGAACTGAAGCGTGAGGACACGCACGCTTACTGTGACTAGCAGCAAAGCAAACAGTATTAGGAGTTGTCGTCTATTGATCCGCAAACTCGAATCGAATCGTGTTGAATCTGTAAACCCTGACTACTTAACTGCTGTAATAATCACGTTCCAGCCAATTTTCGTCCGCCATCGATCCAATCTCTGGTTTGAAATCAGCGGCGAAAGAAACCGCAACTCAGCGCGTGTTAATTGCTCCACATCTATCCTTACACTTTTGAACATGCTGAATAACTCAGCCGCCTGCTTTCGACTGTAAACCTTAACCAACGGCCGCGAATCGTGATCGCTAAACTCGATCACCCGACTCATTATTTCCTCCGCTGATCGCCCACGCAAAAACTCCAGGCCCAATACGCCGCGCCGCAAGATTATCTCGACCCAGTAGTTCAACGAGGTGCGGTGGTAAAGCATGACCTTGGCTACGCCTCCCGGCCGCAGCACTCGATGAACTTCACGAATCGCGCCGGCCGTATTGGGCGTGTGATGCAGGACGCCGTTGGAATACACCACATCGAAACTCTCTGTACAAAACGGCAAATGCTCGCCGTCAGAGATCATGAAGTTCCCGTCAGCCCCATAAAGACGGAAGTGATGGCGCGTGATCTCGATCGAGCGCGGCGTCAGATCGATGCCGGTACAACGTGCTCCCCCACGCGCAAACTGCAGCAGGTCTGTTCCCATGCCGCAGCCAATTTCCAGTAACCGTTTATCGCGAAATTTCTCAAACTCCATCAGCCGCGGCATCCAGGCGGCATATTCGTGATATCGATGTCGCTCTACACGGTCGAAAAACTCGCGCGTGCCGAGCTCGTGTTCACGGTCATACTCTGCGCCACACGGGTCCTGTCCCCATTGCTCACGCGCCCGCAGCTTCTCTTTCGCCAATCCTGCCAATCTTGTTAATCCTGTAATCCTGTCAAACTCTTATACGCATCGAGAACGCGCTGCGCATTCCTGGTCCACGTGTGCTCGCGTTCAGCAACCGCACGCGCCTGCGCCCCTAATCGCTTACGAAACTCTTCATACTCAGCCAACTGTAGAATCGCCGTCTTCAATTCACCAACATCGCCCGGTTCAACCAGCAACGCGGTCTCCCCATCCACCAGCACTTCGCCGATCTGCCCCAAACGGGACGCAACGATCCCTTTCCCCATCGCCATGTACTCAAAAATCTTAGTCGGCGATCCGAAGAACTCACTACCATCCGCAAGCGGAACATGGGGAGCAACGAGTATGTCGCAAGCATCGAGCAACTTCGCCACGCGCCCATGAGTAACCGCGCCGGTAAAAATCACCCGACCAGCGCGCTTCTGACTCTCCAGTTGCTTTTCAACTTCACCAAGCAAACTCCCGCTTCCCACCAGGAGAAAACGCAGCCTCACGTTTGCCGGAATTTCCTTTATCGCCTCAGCTAGTTTCTCGACGCCGTGCCATGGACCAAACGTGCCGACGAACCCTGCTACCACTTCATCATCTTCAATCTGCAGGTTGCGCCGGATCTCAAGACCACCGATACCCGGTCGAAAGCGCTCAACATCAACCCCATTCGGGTTTACAACGATCTTTTCTCCGTGCACGCCGCGCGCTACCAGGTTGCGGCGCTCAACCTCGGAGACAACAAAAATACGCGCCGCAGCGTCAAGGTTCAAACGTTCGTAACGTTCCAGCAAATCGAGACTTCCAACGCGGTCCCAATGCTTACCAACCCAAACTTCCGAACCGTTGTATTCGAGCAACAGAGGTCGCTTCAAACGGTTTGCGGCGACCACTCCAGCCCAACTAAAGCGCGCATACCGTTGATAAATAAAATCCGGACGGATGCGTTCGATCAGCGGCACTGCGCCACGAGTAAAGACCAGATTGTTATGAATGTCGAAAAGCGCGCGCGAGCCTCCACCCGGTTGCGGTGGAATAACATGGAAACGATCGTCCGAAACATTCAGTCCCGCAATCTGATCGTTGCTGATGATCCGAACTTCGACGCCGAGCAATTCAAGCGCTTCGACAACGCCTTTGATGTGACTCGCAGCGCCGCCTGCCTGGGTGCCTGGGCCAGGTGTCGAACGAAGATAAACAATACGTAAACGCGACCGCCCGCTACTTTTACTCGGCAGGTCTTTGAATCTGAGGGTGTCTGCTTCAAGTCGCTTCAGTTCACGGCGTGATTGCGCGACGTCGCTCGCCCCGGTTAGGGTCTCGCGACTCAGTCGGACCGGTGCTCCGAGTAAAACATTTGAGCGTGACTTTCTTACCAGTCCGCCGTGCGCATCGATCATCAACACTTCGCGCGCACCCGCGAGGGCGCCGAAGATCATGAACAAGTTTTGTCCACGTTGCCACGGTAGTCGTTCGGTTGCGATTGCCAGCACATCCGGTCGCAGGGCACGGAGCGACTTGAGCCGCTTTAGGTGGCTGCCGGTTTCGAATTCGGATCGCGATATGAGTTCGATCGAAGAATCGGGATAGAGCTCGGTGACTTTGTCTTGCCAGCGAGACAAGTCGCCGCTGAGCGCCAGCAGAACAACCTTCATCCGCGCAAACTCCCGAGCACGAATACCTCTGCGAAGGATCGCTTGGTGCTGCTCTGGAAGTGCACCGCCACGAGGCCGAAGATTACCGCGTAGCTAAGCGTTGAAGCGATCGCCGCACCCTGGGCGCCAAACCGCGGCACGAGCGCAAATACCAACACCAGATTCAGCACCAGGGTCGCAACCCAGTAAAGCAGAATCGCTTTAGGTAAACCGAGCGCGTTGAAGTGTTGGACCAGAACTGATTCCAGTCCCATCAGGTAAACACCCGGCAGCAGAATCCAAAGCAAGCCAGTCGCATCATAGAACGCCACGCCATAGACCAAAGGCAACAGCAAACTAAGTGGAACCGCGCTCAGACAACAGACAAACATGATGAACGTCGTATAGCGAGTAACGAGACAGGTGGTTTCGCCGCGCGCGTCCTGCTCGCTGGTGACCCGCGGAAACAGGAGGGTCGCAATCACACCCGGCAACAACATCAGCAGGAGGGCAAATTGCGATGCGACGCTGTAGACTCCCGCCTCCGCAGCTCCACGAAAATGGTTCACGACAAGCAAGTCCGCTCGAATGATGATCGCGCCGGCCAGGATTGAAACATGAAATTTGAGCCCATAGGTAATCATGCGGCGCAGCAGTGCAATGTCAGCTCGCCATTTCGATTGCGCCAGACTCTTTGCGGAAATCACAAGTAACAGTGCGATGACCAGGCTCACGAAAACGCTCGTAATTGTGTTCCACAGGACAAGCGTTCCAAGATCTCCTTTAATCAAAAGCCAAACGAACACCGCGTTAATCAAAACGAACGATTGGCTGACGAGATCGAGAACATTGAACTGTCGGACCTTGCCAACGGCCAACAGGATGTTGAGACCAATTAACGTGATCAGTTGAAAAGGTATAGAGATGGCGGCGATGTTTAGCAGGCGGGCAGAGTTAACACCAAACCAGTCAGGTCGCACCGAAGCGATGGCACTGAGTGCAACGGCCAGGATTGAACCAACGCCAAGCGCAAACATCAGTGAGTTGAGCGCGGCCGCACGGAAGCGTGCCTGATCCTGCGCAATGAAATACGTGTTCGAGGAAGGAAGACCGAAGCTACCGAGTTGAACGATCGTAGCAACAGCGACATTAATAACTGCCAACTGCCCGACACCTTCGGCGCCTAACCAGTGCGCGACGATGATCCCAGCGGCGAGACTGTTGAAGATCATCACCACGCGCGTCGCAAGGGTCCAGGCAATTTGTGTCGACAGATTACGCAGATTTTTTCTGTGTAATCTGTGGATACCTAATCGATCCATCGTTCGTACCACAAGCTCAAATTCAACAACGCCCAGAGATGGAAGCCCCAGTCTTTCCTTCGTGCGCGATGCTCCTCCAGCATTCGACTCACGAACGAGTAATCCAACAGGTCGCGGCGTCGCATGGTCGAGTTCATCATGTGTTCATCAACCCACGTACCCAAACTCTCTCTGAACCACTCACGCACAGGCGCGCCGAACCCGCGTTTGCGTTCGTAGAGCAAATCACGGGGCAGGATCTCTTCAAGTGAACGTTTGAGAATGTGCTTGCCACTCACGCCTTCGACTTTCAGTGAACGTGCCAACCCGAGTGCATATTCAACCAGATGATGGTCGAGAAACGGCACGCGCGCTTCGACACTCGTCGCCATCGTGATCTTGTCCACGCGCATTAAGAGCAGTTCGGGCAGACGAAGCTTCAACTCGAGATACGTCATGCGCGCCAGGAAATCTGCTTCCGGACGTTCCTGCTCGATATGTTTGAGATACGACTCAACAACTCGCAAAGACGAGAGCCCATTCAAACGATCGCGTACCTGCTTCGAAAGCACTCGCGGTTTGAACGTTTCGTCATAGACCACAACACCACCCCAGAACAACGGCTCATTGGCACCCAGCCGCCGGATCAGTTCGATCGCTGCACGTTTTCTGCCGGTCGCCTCGAGTGCCGGACGCGAAAGATTTGAAATGGCTCGTCGCAATGAAAGTGGCAGTGCCTCGGCGTGCCGCCAGAAGTTTTCGTAAATGCGCAGGTGGCGGACGTAGTTATCGTAACCACTGAAAATTTCATCCGACCCTTCTCCAACCTGGACCACGATGGTTCCCGAGTCACGCGCGAGCTTCGACACGTAGTAGAGCGGCACACAAACCGGATCGGCGATCGGCTCGTCCTGGTGAAATACCATGCGCGGCAGAAACTCCTGCATCTCTTTTTCGGAGATGATCACTTCGTGATGGTTTGTCCCAAACTGTCGCGCAATACGACGCGCCGGTTCGAGTTCGTTCAGATATTCGGCATCGCTGAAACCGACCGTGAACGTCTCAACTGGACGTGTCATTTGTTCTGACATCAGGGCTACGTTCGCTGACGAATCGACGCCACCGGACAGAAATACTCCGAAGGGAACGTCTGACATCATTCGCTTGCGAATCGAATCGCGCAGCAAACGCAGAATCTCCGCGCGTTGATCTTCTTCTGAGCCGAGGATTCGTTGTTTAGGCGGCAGCGCGTCCCAGTAACGCTGGATGTTAATCGTGCCGTCGCGCGTTAAGGTCAGAAAGTGACCTGCCGGGAGCTTCTGTATGTCGCGAAACAGTGTCGTGGGTGCAGGCGTCGTGAGAAAGGTCAGATAATGATAGAGCGCTTGTTCGTCAATGTCCGGCGTCACAGCCGTGTGTTGCAGGATCGCCTTGATCTCTGACGCAAAGATGAAGCGGCCGTCTTTGTGATAGAAGTAGAGCGGCTTTACACCAATGCGGTCGCGGACGAGAACAAGTCGTTCTTTCTTGCCATCCCAGATTGCAATGCCGTAGTCACCTTCTATTTCGTGAATAAAGTCGAGGCCACGTTCTTCGTAGAGGTGCAGGATTGTTTCGGAGTCGGTGCGGGAAGAATACTTGTGGCCGCGGTGTTCGAGATTTGCGCGAATCAGCGCGTGATTGTAGATCTCGCCGTTGAAGACGAGCCATGTGCGGTCGTCGCAACCGTGCATTGGCTGATGACCGGCGGTCGATAGATCGATGATCGAGAGTCGTCGAAAACCAAAGCCGCCGCGACGTTCGTCAAAGATCAACTCGCCCGCGTCGTCAGGACCACGGTGAGTCATTTCGTCGCGCATGCGCACGAGTAACGAGGTTTCGATCGATCCCTCGCTAGCGCCGTATTCCCAAACTCCGCAGATACCACACATAATCCGCGTTAATCCGCGTCAATCCGCGGCAAAACCTGTAGCTTCCAACTAAGCTTGCCCGGTCGCCCCGAAGTGCGCCAGCAAGCAGAAACTGCATTGCTCATTTCGCCATAATCGCGTGAAACGGGCTGAATCTCCAGCACCGGTTCGATTTCGTGATTCAACAAAGAAACCTCCAGTCCGGTAGTCTCAACCGCCGTGCCTTCAACCTTTACTTGTAACCCCGGCGCAAAGTGAAATCTCGCCTCGTAAACGTGTTCGCCGTCACCGAAAAATTCGTCATCAATTAACCAAAAGCGTTCGCACTTATCGAATGTAACTGAGCGACGGTGAATGACGGAGTATCCATAATGTTCCGCAACAACCTTGTCACAATCATCACTCGTCTTCCACTCCAGCACGCGCGGATTGGCTTCGTTGCCGATTACAAACGGCGTCTGAAGATCGATCGTGTTCTGCTCGCGACCGTCAATCTTTACAGTTGAATGATAAGCCGTTGAACGAAACTCGTGACGTTTCGCGAGATCGGCAGAGTAAACGTAGGTGCCGGGATCGACGATAAATGCGCGCCCGCCGGCCGAAACTTCAATAGACAACGCATCGTTGTGCCCGTGCGACCCGCGGCCGTGAATTCCGTTGCCACCCGCATTGAAGCAAAGATACAGATCGTCATGGCGCATGATGTAAGTACCCGCTTGTGGAAAAGCCTGCGAAGTTACGTGGCGGGTTTCAGCGAGCGCGGGGTCATCAAAGACCAATGCACCAATTTTCAGGAGATATGAATGATCGTCGGCCCGACGCCGCACAAATGGTAAAACCTGTCCGCTGTCCGTATCCCCGATCAAAGGCGCAAACCCGTCAGGCCGCAGAAAGCCGCGCACGTAAATCAGCATCGCTTTGAGCTTGGACCAGTACTTCTCTTCGATGTTCATACCATTTGAGCGACATAGCCAAAAGGTGTAAAGGAAGAGCTCAGTAACGAATCTGTGATAGCCGGTTGAAGCTTCAAAATCGGCTCCATCCGCCAACACCTGTTTGTCCATCTCTCGAAGCATTTCTGCGCGGCCAAACTCATACCACTCGTTCGCGTCACGAAGTTCCGGAAGCATCAATCCCAACCAGGTCAGTCCCACGACGTCTGAGAGATAGTGATTGCTGGTCGCGATGTAGGAGAACTCGAGATTACGTTGAATGTACCTGGCGTGTTGTTGGAGCAGTCGCAGAAGAGACTGCAACGAGGCTGCATTTAGATTGGGCAAATGTCGAAACACTTCAAACGCCGCAAGCAGGTTCATGGCACGGAGAGCAACTTCCATCGCGCAATTCCAATTGGGACCTCGTCCATAAGGATTCTGCTCGATCCAGCTTCCCAGTTGTGCAAAAAACTCCGCAGCGTAGCGCTCATCCTCCGTTGATGCGTAAGCCTGTGCGAGAGTGAGGAAATGGCCAAGCCGGTTCAGCTCCCAAAGCACGCGCACGTCTGAGCCATCTGAGCGCATCAACTGAAGATCGCGGTGATAATCGAGCGGCCAGACAAACTTTGAAAGAGGATCTCGAGTCCACTGGATTGGTTCGCCAAAACAGCGCTCGCCGAAGCCAAGTAAAGCCCAGCAGTGGTCGTCAACGATGCGGTCTGCTGAAGAGATTGACTCGTCAGTCGCAAAGGAAAAGCTGTCTAAAAACTTAGCCTCGCGCGGTCCCCGAAAGTGGGCCAACAATTCATTCTCACTCATGCGCGCGAAGGCAGACTTTAATGCAAGCGGCTCATTGTCGAAGGCGCCAGCTCTTTCCTTGCGCTCATTAACCGAAGCAACAGTCCGTCGCAGCGCTTCCCGCGCTACAGTCGTCAGCTTCACTTCTCCACGGACCGCACGTTTTATTTTTTTGAGAACAGCCATCAGCGGGAATCTTGGGCGACGGCATACTGTTCGAGCGCGTCGAGAATACGCTCAGAAGTGTGTCCATCCCAAAGCGGAGGCTGGTGGAGCTGTGTCTTTGCGGACCCGTTTAGGGCAGCTACTGCGGCGGTGATGATCTTCGTGCTGTCTGTACCGACTACGACGTTGGTTCCCATCTCCACTGTGATCGGACGTTCAGTGTTCTCGCGCAGCGTGAGACAAGGTATGCCGAGCGCCGTAGTCTCTTCCTGAATGCCACCGGAGTCAGTGAGGACGAGACGCGCACCACTCGACAGGTTGAGAAAATCGAGATAGCCGAGTGGTTCAACTACCCGCAGCTCCTTTATCGACTCGACGCGCCCACTCAGACCTAATTCTGATATCGTCTTTTTCGTGCGCGGATGCACCGGAAAAACGATCGGCAATCGCAAGGCGATCTCTTCGAGTGCGTCCAGGATGCGTTCGAAGGAATCGCGCATATCGACATTTGAGGGACGATGCAACGTCAATAAAGCATAATCCGTTCCTACCAATCCCAACTGCTCTCTCGTCGGCAAGGCACGCGCAACACTCAGATTTTTTTGCAGCGAGTCGATCATCACATTCCCGACGAAACAGATTCGTTCCCGGGGAATGCCCTCCGCAATCAGATTCTCATCCGCATCCTGTGAAGGCGTAAACAACAGATCCGCGATCTGATCGGTCAATAACCGGTTGATCTCTTCAGGCATCGTGCGGTCGCGACTGCGCAGACCAGCCTCGACGTGTGCCACTTTGATCCCCAGCTTCACACAAACCAGCGCGCATGCGATCGTCGAATTCACGTCACCGACGACCAGCACCCAGTCGGGCTTTTCACGAAGGACAACCGGCTCGAACCGTTCCATCACTGCAGCCGTTTGCGCTGCATGCGAGCCTGAGCCAACGCCGAGGTGCACATCTGGTTCGGGAAGATCCAGATCGCGAAAGAAAGAATCAGACATTGCCGCGTCATAGTGCTGTCCGGTGTGAACAACCAGCGGTTGGAAGACGTCGGGACGTCGCTTCATTGCGGCGACGATCGGCGCCACTTTCATGAAGTTGGGCCGTGCCCCGACGACATTTATGACTTTCAGCATCTCTTTTAATTTAGCTACAAAAAAGCACAAAACACACAAAATTCTTTCTTGTGCATTTTGTGCCTTTGATAGCGTTCATTATAAGCGAATAATCCTCGCCTTGCTTTCGCGCCTCACGTCGCCGTTCAGCGCATTGCGTGTATCGACGATCAGGCTGCTCAGCGAGCAGATACGCTTGTAGTCAATGTCACTATGATCGGTGACGATAATCACGCAATCAGAGGCTTCAAGCTCGTCGTTGGTTAGTGCCACCGACGACAGGGGCTCTCCATTTGTATCAGTGTGCGCATCGTCAAAATGAACTTCCGAGACGAATGGATCGTGATATTTGACGTTGGCTCCCTTTGCACGCAGGCGGTCGATAATCGACAAAGCTGGGCTCTCGCGCACGTCGTTTACGTCTTTCTTGTAAGCGACGCCAAGCAACAATACATTTGAGCCCTTCATCGCCTTGCGTTCGTCATTCAGTCCATCCGCTACAAGTTGGACCACGTGCTCAGGCATGCGTGAATTGACTTCTTCTGCGAGACTGATGAAACGCGAATCGAAACCGTGCTGCCGTGCTTTCCACGACAGATAGTGCGGATCGAGCGGAATACAATGCCCGCCAATTCCCGGTCCTGGATAGAACGGCATGAACCCGAATGGCTTGGTTGCCGCAGCTCGAATCACTTCCCAGGTATCGATGTTGAGAGCGTAACAAAGCCGCGCCATCTCGTTCGCCATGCCAATGTTTACCGCGCGAAACGTGTTTTCGAGAAGCTTTGCTGCTTCAGCAACTCTTGCTGAACTCACGGCATAAACGTCGTTCACGATCTGCGAGTACAGATGTGCAGCGACGGTGGTCGAGTCGTCCGTCACTCCACCTACGACCTTCGGAATGTTGTGTGTCAGAAACTGCGGATTGCCGGGATCGACTCTTTCAGGCGAGAAGGCGAGGAGAAAATCCTCGTCGAGTTTGAAGCCCTTTCCTTCAAACATCGGTAATAACACTTCGTCAGTTGTGCCGGGATAAGTCGTCGACTCCAGAATGATCAGCTGACCGCGACGCAGATTCTTTGCAATCTGTTCCGCCGCCGCCAGAATGTAAGACACATCCGGTTCCTTGGTTTTTCGAAGCGGCGTCGGAACACAAATGATGATGGCGTCACACTCACGCAGATGGCTGAAGTCTGTCGTGGCCCGCAGCCGCTTCGCATCGACCGCTTCCTTCACTCTCCCCGAAGGCACGTCACCGATGTAAGAGCTGCCGGCGTTGATCTGTTCCGCCTTCGACTCATCGACTTCGAACCCTGTGCCCTGAAAACCCCTGGAGGTAAATTCAACGACTAGCGGGAGACCGACATACCCCAGACCGATAACCCCGACGTGTGCTTTTCTGTTTGTTATTAAATTGATTAGGTCGTTTTTCATCCTGTGGCAACTCCAAACCGAAAAGACTAGGTGAGCGCGTTGAGGAGTGTCAAGCAACCCATCCACAGATGACACAGATTCCATTTAACATTCTGTGTAATCTGTGGATGGATCTGTGGCACTATAGCCGCTCGCACGAATGAGCAAACAAGATCCCCCAAATCTCCTCCGAGGACTAAGCCTGCTCGATGCAACCATGATCGTAGTGGGCTCGATGATCGGTTCCGGGATCTTCATTACCTCCGCTGAATCGTCGCGTCTCGTCGGATCGCCCGGTTGGTTACTGGCCGCATGGGCGCTCGCGGGAGTTCTCACCATTACCGGAGCACTGTGCTGTGCGGAACTCGCTGCGATGTGGCCGCGGGCCGGAGGACAGTATGTTTTTCTGCGTGAGGCGTATGGACCATCCATAGGATTTCTCTTCGGCTGGGGCCTGTTTCTGATCATTCAAACAGGAACGATCGCGGCGGTCGCTGTTGCTTTCGCAAACTTCACGGGCGTACTCACGAGTCGCGTTTCAGGCGATAGTTATCTCGTCGCGCCGCTCGTGTTGTTGAAGCCGTTCACGATTAACCAACTGTCATTCAATGGCTACGCGCTGAGTTTGTCGACGCAGCAACTCCTGGCCGTGATCATGATCCTGTTTCTCACGTTCATCAATACACGTGGACTGCAAACCGGCAAGGTTATTCAGAATACTTTCACGTTTACAAAAACTGCTGCACTGCTCGGATTGATCTTGATTGGACTGCTGATCGGCTGGAATTACAGCAGTGCGGCTTACACGTCTTCGTGGTGGCAGCCATGGCAAAACGGCTGGAAGCCTTCCGCCATGCAGGTCTGGTTTGAACCGGCGGGAAAAGGGCTGCTGGTGTTGGCGTTATTGATGATGCTCGGTCGGGCGATGGTTGGGCCACTCTTCGCGCAGTCCGCGTGGAACAACGTCACGTTTACAGCCGGCGAAGTACGCGATCCGGGTAGAAATCTGCCACGTGCTTTGTTGCTTGGCTGTGCTTTGGTCGTCGCGTTGTACTTACTGGCGAACCTTGCTTACGTGGTGACACTGCCGCTTTCAGGAATCCAAAATGCGCCGCAGAATCGCGTGGCGACGGCGGTGATGCAGGCGGTGTTGGGTTCTAAAGGCACCGTGATCATGGCGCTTGCCATCATGATCTCGACGTTTGGCTGCAACAATGGACTGATACTGGCGGGTGCGCGTGTTTACTATGCGATGGCGCGCGATGGACTGTTTTTCAAACGAGTCAACAGCGTCAACGCGCATCACGTGCCGGCAGTCGCTTTGATCACTCAGGGCTTGTGGGCTTCGTTTCTCGTTCTCCCGCGGACTGTCACGGTCAATCAACAAACCGGGGCGTACTCGTTTGGAAACGTTTACACGCAACTACTCGAGTACATTGTTTCGGCGGACTTGATTTTCTACGTGCTGATGGTTGGCGCGGTGATCGTGATGCGGCGGAAGGCGCCTGAGATTGAGCGCCCGTATCGAACTATTGGATATCCGGTCGTGCCGCTGATTTACATCGGGCTGGCGGGACTGTTCATCATCGACCTCGCCATACTGGCGCCATCGACGTCGGGCATCGGGTATTTGCTCGTGTTTACGGGGATACCGATTTATTTCATTTGGAGCCGCAGATAAACGCAGATCTGCGCGGATCTGCGTTCATCCGCGGCTTAAACTACTTGACCCACTCATCCGCGATCTCGGTTTCGACTTTAACCGGCACCGTCTTCAGATACTCTTCACCCGCCGAAACCATCACGCGCTCGACCTTCTCCGCCACACTTTGGGCCTCGTCGGTATCCGCTTCAACGACGATCTCATCGTGAATGATATTGACGACTTTCGCATTCGTATCGCTCAACTCTTCCTTCAACAACTTGAGCGCGCGTTTCAGAATGTCGGCGCTCGTACCTTGTATCGGCGTGTTCTTGCCGTTGCGCTGGGTCATTGAAATCTGCTGCCTGTCGTTCGCGTCATAGCGAAAACGCACGAGACGACCTGAAGCCGTGCGCGCTTGCCGTTCACTCACTGCTCTGTTCGCCGCCTCACGCAGGTAAGAATCGAGTTGTCGATAAGTAGCGAAGTATCGCCGCAAAACATTTTCCGCGTCTGACACACTCAATCCGGTCATCATCGCAAAGCGCTGGGCGCCGATTCCATAGACGACACCGAAGTTTAATCGCTTCGCAAAATCGCGTTGCTCTTTTGTTACCTGGTCCAATGAAACGTTGAACACTTGCGCCGCCGTAACCCTATGCAAATCGGCGCCCGAATTGAACGCCCCGATAAAACCGCTATCCCCTGAAAATTCCGCCAGAATTCGCAGCTCGATCTGCGAATAGTCGGCAATGATCAATTTCCTTCCCTCAGGATATCCACTGAAGCAACGGCGATATTCAATCGCATGTGGCACCTGTTGGATGTTTGGATTGGTACAGGCAAATCTTCCTGTCGGCGCGCCTATCTGCCGGAAGTCTGCGTGCAAGCGTTTGGTTACAGGATTGATCAGTTCGATCATGTTTTCGCCGTAACTTGTCAACGCCTTTTGAACGGTGCGGTATTCGAGCAGCGTTCCAATGATTGGATATTGCGCGGCGAGCGGTTGCAGCTTCCAGTTACGCGTCGAGTCGGGAACCGGAACACCGAGACGGTTTAGCGCCCTGGTCAACTGCTGCTGCGAATCGAGATTGATTTCGTCGCGCTGTGGACCACCGAATAGCGAGCCCTGCGACGACTCTTCCGCCAGGACTTCCTGCAACTGTTCCGCAAGCCCGACGCGTTTCTTTTCAACGATGCCCAACTGATCGAGCCAGCGATCTTTGTGCATGTAGAAGCCTGCAAGTTCGATATCGACTACCGGCATCACACACTCAAATTCGAGTTGCGCGCACTTCACTAACGACTCCGACTTCAATCGCTCGATCAGTTTTTCACGCAAGGGTAAGAGGATCGCGGCATCGCGTGCGGCGTATTCGAGTTGTGCTTCTGACAGTTCGAAGTTCCAGTTGCTCAGTCGTTCCGATTTATCGACAGCTTCGTTCAGATAACGGCTTGCGACAATTTCAAGGCCGTGGCGTTCTTCGATGTCACCAGCCCCAACCAGTTGACTTGCGAGTAGTGTGTCGAAGAGTCCAACCAGATCGACACCGAGATTGTGCTTGATAAACTTTGCGTCAAACTTCGCGTTGTGAGCGATTTTGATTGGTCTCGGCGCGGCGAACAGTCGACGTAGAGGAGTCAGAGCTTCGTTCCTCGCAGAGTCTCCGTTGGCGAAATGATCGAAGTCTACGATAAAGATGCGGTCTGACGTTGCCAGTTGAATCAGTCGCAGGCGCGAGGTATACGGATCGAGCTCGGTTGTTTCTGTGTCAAGTCCAACCACTGGTTGGGTTGCGAGGGTTTCGATTGCCTTCCGAAGTTCATCGGCGTTCTTGATTAGCTGGTAGTTCATTAAAAAATATAAGTCCTGTGGGACCTATATTGCCATGAGTCGCTTCAGCATAAAAATCTGACCTTTGTGCTGGGCTTCATGATCGATCAGATGATGGAGTATCCAGCGCAGATTGTATTCGGTAGTCACGCCTTTCCGTTCGAAGGTGATGATGCGTTCGAGATCTTTGTCGTTGTATGAGAAGAGCACATCACGTGTTTGATTGCGAATCTTCTCGATTTCGCTCAGGCAGAACTCAGCCGTGTAACCACTCCGCGCTACCCTTTCGAGATCCTCGAGCACATCCCAACAGGCGGCATTGCGATCTTCTTCAGTGAGGTCGTGGCCACTCACAACCATCTGCATCCAGAACCATTCAGCCTCCCCGATGTGCAGCACGAGCCCGCCGATCGAATGTGCGCCAAGAAACGCTGGCTTGCCAATCAAATCGTCGGGAATGGTTTTTACAGCCGCATTCAGTTGGCTGCGGACCTCCTCCATGCCACTGAGGTAATAGCCAATGCCTGTCGATAATCCTGGATGAGGAGTTAAGACTCTGCGTCTCATTCAAATAATCCTTTCGTCCGGGTGCGGCCTTACGAACAGCAACAAAAGCGCAGCGGCCGTTGCCCCCATGAACGCGCTAATAAGAAAAGCGGTCGTCGGGCCCTTCCAATCCCAGATCATACCCATCAGAAGCGATGCAGGAAATACCGTGACACCGAATGCAAGATTGTACAAGCCATAAGCGGTGCCGCGTTGCTCGGGACGCACGAGGTCAGCCACCAATGCCTTCTCTGCTCCTTCAACGAGTCCGAAGTAGATTCCATAAATCAAAAAGAGGATCCAAAGTGATGCCTTGTTGGTCGCAAAGCCAAATCCGGCATAGACGGCGGCGTACAAGATCCAGCCCGAAACAATCAAACGCTTGCGTCCGAGCCGGTCTGAAAGGTCGCCGCCGAACAACGAACTGAGCACCTTCATGCCGTGATGTGCCGCCCAGAGCAACGGCACCATTGCTAAAGACACTCCCGAATCTGTGGCACGCAGGATCAGAAAACTATCGGAAGAATTTGAGAGCGTGAAAAGCGCAAGCACCAGCAGGAAGCGCTTGAAGTTACCGTCGAATCCACGCAACGAGAGTTTCACTACTTCCGATCCACGCTCGCGCTTTACCGGCGACTCCCGCATAAAGAATGCCGCCACAATCACCGCGATCAGTGCGGGCACAGACGCAACCAGGAATATTTTGGAAAACTCAGCAGTCGTGGGCGACCTGAAATTTGCTACGAACACCACGACAAGCAAATAGCCAATCAGCGGACCAATTACAGCGCCGCAATGGTCCATTGCGCGATGAAAACCAAAAGCGAGGCCGCGTTGCTCGACTCGCACAGTATCCGCGATCATCGCATCCCGTGGCGCCGTCCTGATTCCTTTGCCGACGCGATCGGTAAGACGGATCGCGAGCACCTGCGTCCACGTCTGCGTGAAGGCGAGCAGCGGTCTGGCAAGCGATGCCAGAGAGTAACCCGCTACAACCAGTACCTTTCTTTTAGCCAGCCGGTCGCTGAGATAACCCGCGAACAGTTTCAACAGACTCGAAATTGATTCAGCGAGTCCTTCAATCGTCCCGATTGCCTTGGCCGAAGCCCCTAAACTGGTAAAGAGAAAAACGGGCAGGAGCGGATAAATAATCTCGCTCGACGCATCATTCAGCAGACTCACCAAACCAATCGCAAACACATTTCGCGGCAACCCGCGATACCGCCGCCACAAGCTGTTAATGTGGCCGTTGTTTGCGGAATTTACAGGAGTCGTCATGTATGTCCTGTAATCCTGTATTAAGGTTTGCTGTAGCTTGCCCTGACGATGGTCTTGATGTTTCCGCGGACGTGGAAGTCGCCCTCGATTTCGACGCGCAGAGGGTCGCAGGCGGCGACGAAGTCTTCGAGGATGACGTTGATTACGTGCTCGTGAAAAATTTTGACATTCCGGAAAGAGTGTATGTAAAGCTTCAAACTCTTTAGTTCGATACAGCGCTCGTTCGGAACGTATTCGAGCCGAATAGTGGCGAAGTCAGGGAAATCCGAGAACGGGCAGATTGCGGTGAACTCCGTGATCTCGAAATTGATCTTGATTTCACGACCGGGAAACTCGTATGGGAACGTATCGAGCGGAAACAGATTCATCTCCGCACGCGGCGTCGATTGAATATCGAGACATTGCTGGTTTGGCGGCGGCAAAGAAACCATTGGAGCCGGATCTTAACAAAATCCGTGCGATCCGTGTTATCCGTGGCTAATATTCGGCTGCCTGCCGACTGCCTCCGCTATCGAAAAACTTGATCAGCACGAGTCCGGCGATGAAGCCGCCGATGTGCGCCGCATACGCAACCCCACCCTGCTGCGACCCACTGCCAAGCATGCCGAGCCCACTAATTAATTGAAAGGCGAACCAAATTCCAATCGCAACGTAGGCCGGCACATCCGTGAGAAATCGGAACAGGATAACTGTCACACGTCGCTTCGGATGCAATAGGATGTAACCACCCAACACACCTGAGATTGCTCCGGAAGCACCAAGACTCGGAACCAATAAACTGCTTTGATCGGTTGCGAAAACGCTTGTTGCAAACACATGAGAAAGCGACGCAATAATCCCGCACAGCAAATAGAAGATCACGTACTTCACATGACCGAGACGATCTTCGATATTGTCGCCGAAGATCCAAAGGAACAGCATGTTGCCGGCGATGTGCGCGATGCCGCCGTGCATGAACATAGAGGTGAAGAGCGTCAGGTAAACCGATCCGGGCGTGGGACCGAGTCCGGGAATAACAACTCTCTGACCGGTAATCGGATGTTCGAGAATACGCGACGGCGTGACGATATCCGTGCCGTGAAGAATCTCTGCCGGAACAGTCGAGAAAGAGTAAGTAAAATGATCGTTACTTCCGAGCTGCTGTAGAACAACAAAAACAAAAATGTTAAGGGCTATGATCCCGTAATTAACGAGTGGAGTTAATTGTCTGTCACTGTTGTCGTCATACAGCGGAAATACCATGGTCCATCACCTCATGCCGGAATGAGGAATACTAATGCAAGCGGTATGCGCAGATTGTGACACCGCTGTTACTAAATCGTTAATCCATACCGCGGTCGGCAACCGGCACGCCTGCATGGGCGATGGCGGGCTCGTGCGGCTTTAGTAATTCATATCCTTCCGAACGCGCCACGTAGGTTGCTGCGGTAATGTCGCCCGTAACGTTTAGCGTCGTGCGACACATGTCGAGAATGCGATCTACGCCCAGAATGATCGCAATCAACGCCGGGTTCACGCCGATGGTCACCAGCACCCCGATGATAAATGGAATCGATCCTGACGGGACACCCGCGGTTCCTATTCCGCCGAGTATCGCGAGGTAAACGACCATCAACTGTTGAGCCAAAGTCAGTTCCACGCCCGCAAGTTGGGCCAGGAACAGGACCGTCACACCTTCGTACAGTGCAGTGCCGTTTTGATTCGCTGTAGCGCCGACGGTCAGGACAAAACTATTGATCTCCTGAGGCACTCCGAGGTTCTGTTCCGACACTCTTAAGGCCGTCGGCAACGTCGCGTTCGATGACGACGTCGAGAACGCCGTCAGGATCACTGTCTTCACGCGACGGAAAAACTCGATCGGTGAGATACGCGACAGAAAATAGATCGACAGCGAGTAAACACCGAACATGTGCAACGACAAGCCAAGCAGCACGGTCAAAACAAACCACGCCAACGCCTGGAGCAAGTCGAGACCAAAACGCGCGGTATTGTTGAAGAGCAGGCAGGCAACCGCATACGGTGCAAACTTCATGATCATCTCGATGATCTTTGCCGTGATCTCATAAACACCCTCGAGCACGCGTAACACCGGCTCGGTAACCGTCACTGGAAGCAGCGTGATCGCGACACCGATGATGAGAGCAAAGAACATCAGGTGCAGCATGTTCGGATCTTCTTTGCCTGAGATCGCGAAAAAAGGATTCTTCGGAACGATCGTTTCCACCACAGCCATCATCGGCTTTGGCGTCGTGCTGCTGGCCTGCTTTGCGGCTTCGACACTCTTCGTAGCATCGGTTGCATAGCGCTGCTGCAATGCGGCTGATGTGTTTGGATCGATGCGCTTGCCGGGTTTGATCGTGTTTGCAAGCGTGATGCCGATCGCGACTGAGATCGCAGAGATGACCAGACAATACCCAAACGACTTCAAACCAACGCGCCCGAGCTTGCGGATGTCGCCAATACCAGCGACACCAACGACGAGTGAAGCAAAGACGAGCGGAACGACAATCATCAGCAGCAAGCGCAGAAAAAGTTGGCCCACAGGCTGAGTGATGTTGTCCACAACCCAGACGACTTTCGGATGATCGCCGCCAAAAAGCCGGTTGACCATAACGCCGGCAATCACGCCGAGGGCAAGACCGACGAGGATCTTGTTGTGAAGCGCTATGCCTTTCGGCTTATCCGGCGTTTCCTCGTCGAGATCGGTTCCGATCTCGCGCTCAAACGCATCTCGATCGACTAGCTTATCGTCTCTTTTGTCAGACATTTTTTCTGCCTTGGTGATGTACTAACGACCCCAGCGCAGTTTATCGCGCAAAACGTCGAAGTAGTTTCTGTTCATCGGCTGAATGAGATTGAACGTCGTGCGACTCTTGCGAATTACGACCCGATCCGCAACCTCGAGGGGAAAACCCGCCTGGCCATCAAGCGTCAATGCGACCTCTTCATTGTCAGTCTTCAACAACAACTCGATCTCAGCGTCGTCCGGCACGACGATCGGGCGGTTGGAAAGCGTAAAAGGACAGATCGGAGTAATTACCACCGCGTTCATCGACGGAAAAATAACTGGTCCACCGGCGGAAAGATTGTAGGCAGTAGAACCAGTCGGAGTTGAGACAATCAGACCATCAGCCCGAAACGAGTTGACGAACTGGCTATTGAGATAAGCTTCAATTTCGATAATGCGAGCGAGAGCGGATTTGTTGATGACTACGTCGTTGAGAACACGACTGATCTTCGGTGGCTCACCGGCACGTCGCAACTCGACGGAGAGCATCACGCGTTGTTCAAGGCGGTAATTATCCGCCAGAATCGACTCGAGTGCACTGTAAAGTTCTTCGATACGAAACTCGGCGAGATACCCCAGGCCACCATAATTAATGCCGAGCACCGGAACTTCCTGATCGCCGATCATACGGGCGGTTGCGATCATTGTGCCGTCGCCACCGAGCACCAGCATCAAATCGACTTCAGCTGCCAGGCTCTCATTCACAACCTGTTTGACTGCACATCCGGTTTCGTGTTCGATCTGCTCTCGCTCGATCTCTGGTCCACCGATCAGCCTGATATCGCGGTCGGCGAGCCAGACCACCAGATCGCAGATGGTTTTCAGGGCTTCAGGCTGGTGTGGCTTAAGGACGATGCCTATCCGCTTGATTGACGACATGGAGGGGAAGCGTAAAACATCCTCACACAAAGGCGCAAAGGCAAAATTCTAAATAGGTCCTAAAGGACCCGTACGATCTATTCTGTAGAGCGCCAGAAACTCGACGTTTCCTTCAGCGCCGGTGATTGGTGATTCGATCGTCTTCACAACCTCAAGGCCAAGCGCGCGTGCTGCATTGTTCACTTCCTCAACCGCCCGCAAACGCTTCGCCTCATCACGCACAATTCCGCCACCACCAACCTCACCGCGACCCACTTCAAACTGTGGTTTGATAAGCGTCACGATCGAACCAGCCGGGGCCAGCAACGAAACGATCGCCGGCAAGACCTTAGTGACCGAGATAAACGAGACGTCCATCACCACTAAGTCAAACGGCTGCGGAAAATCCTCCGGGGTGAGATAGCGCGCGTTTACTCCTTCGCGAACCTCAACCCGCGGATCGTTACGCAGTCGCCAGTCGATCTGATTATGTCCGACGTCTATTGCAAATATCTTCCTCGCACCATTCTGTAGCAGACAATCGGTGAAACCCCCGGTCGAAGCGCCGACATCCAGACAGATCAATCCACGGACGTTGATCTGAAACTCACGCAGCGCTGCTTCGAGTTTCAGACCTCCACGCCCGACGTAACGGTTTGTCGGGTCGTCACCGCCTTTGATACGAATTGCCGAATTGGTATCGAACTGGTGGGAAGATTTTTCAACGCGTTGCTCGTTGACAAGTACGACGCCGGCCATCACCATCGCCTGAGCTCTTGTGCGCGAGTCGGCGAGACCTCGTTCAACCAGCAGTTTATCTATCCGTTCGCGTTTCACCGCTACAAGATTAACAAGAAAATCCTGTAAATCCTGTATCAGGCGCGTCTGGTCATTGCTCTTGGCGTTTCGGTCAATCTAAGCTCTGCTGCACAATTATCACAGAGCCAAACAAGAATGTGCGGCGCATCGGCCCAAAAGAATGAAGTCACCTTGCTAGCCATTTGCACGGCATCATTCACGCGGAGTCGTTGCAAGGCCTGGATGTAAAACACACCGTTATAGAAATCACCATCAGCGCCTTCTTCGCGGTGAATACACTCCCGCTCCCGATACATCTGTCTAGTCATGATGATTCACCATATCCCCGCGCCTGCCAAGCGCGAAAAACAGATCCATTAAAAGAATTGTCGGGGATTGCTAATTAAAAGTGTGAGTTGAAAACAGGGCGAACTAACGTAGTGACGGAGATGATGCCACTCGCTGAGTTTTCCGTCAACACATCTATTTCGCGTTACGGGTTGGGTCTTCTGCGACCCTCAAAGATCTCGTTAAGATTCGAAAGATCGCGATGGTTGTAGCGCTCAGCGCGACGACGTTCGCGTCTGATCGCACGTCGCGCACGTTGCTCCTGCCATTCATCATAAAGCACAGCTTGCCGAATGCGGTGCAACTCGTCTTCTTCGCTCAGTTGCCGGTTATCACTCGGCTCAACTACATAGTCATCATGACTGGTTGCCACTTCCGACCTGCGCTTCACATGTGTTTGTTTCCTGGGTGCACTCTCGACCGGTGAAGCCTGTTCGGTGGTTGAATCTTCCCCGTTCTGAATATCTACAACAGGTGTTTCCGTTTCTATCAGCGGATTCGGATTCTCAGCAACGGCTACCGGGGCCTCGGTACTTACGTCAACTTCTTGTGTAACCGCAGCCGGCGCCTTCTGAACATTTCGCAGCTTGAGGTACGACGCCAGTAGCGCCGAAGCCGCGCCGAGCATCATCGCAACCGCGAACGCGCCACCAAGAAACCATTGTTTACGGTGCCGTGCCTTTGCATTGATCTTGTCCAGCGGCACTACGCGGCGTGCCGACAGCAGCGTTCGTTCATCATCAAAGTGCGGCTGCGCAGCCTGTTCGGGGGTTTCCATCGAACTATCGAATCTGTATTTCATCTTCTCCATTGCCGGGACACAACTGTCGGGAGGACTAGCCCTCAGATTTGTTTGCAATCACGGGGCCACTCACGAGACACGGGTTTTAGGGAGACAATTACGGGGAGAAGAACGGAAATGGTGCACTACGTGGCCGCAAAAGAGCACTTAGCCACAAAAAGGCACAAAAAGCACAAAATGACAGAATCGAGGTCTGTTTCTTGACAGTCTCAAGGTCTGATTCTTGATAGTCTCGAGGTCTGATTCTGATGGTCTCGAGGTCTGTTTCATTTCTAAAACGTTCTCGTAGCCTTCACTAAAACAATTCTTGTGCTTTTTGTGCCTTTTTGTGGCTGATTCTTTTTGTGCCTCTTGTGGCTACAAACGCGCTTTGGCGCGGCGATGGTCGAGCACGTCGATACTCTCTTTTACGCGGTTGTAGATGCCGTCAGTGTCGAGACCGTATTTCGCCAGCAACAATTTTGCGTCACCATGCGTGATGAGGCGATCCGGGATTCCCATGCGGACCACACGGACTTTGTCCTGCAGACCATTTTCCTCAAGCAACTCGATTACAGCCGAGCCGAAACCTCCAGCCAGGTAGGCCTCCTCGACGGTGACGATCAGTCGCTTTGTTCGCGCGAGCGCGAGCAACAAAGGAGTGTCGAGTGGCTTAACAAATCTCGCATTCACTACCGTGGCTTCGATCCGGTCCTTCGCCAGACGCTCGGCCGCTGCCAGCGACGGGTGGGCCATCGCGCCGTAAGCAACAATCGCTATCTCACCACCATCGCGCAGTATTTCACCTTTTCCGATTTCGAGCAGTTCCGGCTCGCGATCGATTGGGACTCCAACGCCGTTGCCACGCGGATAACGCATCGCTGCCGGCCCTGTGTGCTCCAGCATCGTGAACAGCATGTCGCGCATCTCGCCTTCGTCTTTCGGCGCCATGACCACGATGTTTGGAATCGCTCGCAGATAAGCAATGTCGAGTAGTCCGTGATGAGTTTGTCCGTCTCCGCCTGCGATACCGCCGCGATCAAGACAAAACTTCACGTTGAGATCCTGAATGCAGACGTCGTGTATCACTTGATCGAAGCCGCGCTGAAGGAAGGTGGAATAGATCGCGCAAACGGGCTTCAGTCCTTCACACGACATGCCGGCGGCAAAAGTGACGCAGTGCTGCTCGGCAATGCCAACGTCAAAAGATCTCTCTGGAAACTTCTCGAGTGGCGTGCAAACGCCGGTGCCATCCGGCATCGCCGCCGTCAAAGCAACCACCTTCGGATCTTTCTCCATCAGTTCCGCCAACGTGTCGCCAAATACTTTCGTGTAGGTCGGCGTCTTGGAAGAACTCGGTTGTGGTTTTCCGGTCTTGAGATCAAACGGACCGGTTGCATGCCAGCGATAGTAGTCTGGCTCGACTTGCGGAAAACCCTTTCCTTTCGTTGTCAACGCGTGGACGATCACTGGTCCATCCTTGATCTGTTTTGCTTCCTGCAAAGCCGCGACCAGCGCGCGCGGATTGTGACCGTCGACGTAGCCGATGTATTTGAAACCGAGTTCGCTGACGAGCGCGCCCGGCAGCACAGCCGCCGCAATCACGTCCTTCATGGTCTTCGCCGCGTGATGCAGTCGCTCACCCACTGACGGAATTGCACGCAACTTCTCTTCAACTTCGTCTTTGAACCGGTGGTAACCGTGAGCACCGCGAATACGATTGAGATAACCCGTCAAGGCTCCGACCGCCGGTGCAATAGACATTTCGTTGTCGTTGAGCACGACGATCAAACGGCTCTTCAAATGTCCCGCCTGATTGATGGCTTCCATCGCCATACCGCCTGCAAGCGAAGCATCGCCGATCAACGCGACGACGTGATGGTCTTCGCCTTTTCTGTCGCGCGCGATGGCCATTCCGAGCGCTGCAGAGAGAGACGTTGAAGCATGTCCGGCGCCAAAGGTGTCGTACTCGGATTCGTCGCGGCGTAGAAACCCGCTGATGCCGCCGTACTGTTTGATCGTCGGCAGTAAGTCTCGCCTGCCGGTCAGGATCTTATGCGCGTACGCCTGGTGTCCGACATCCCAAACCAACCGGTCTCTCGGGGTTTCAAACGCATAATGCAACGCCACCGCCAGTTCGACCGCGCCCAGTGAAGCGCCCGTATGGCCGCCTACACGTGACATTGTTTCCAGGATGTAGGCCCGAATTTCGTCGGCGACGGTTCGTAGTTGATCGGGTGAAAGAACGCGCAGGTCTGCAGGTGAGTTAATACTCTCGAGAAGCGTCATCTTGGCGGCATTGTACTCCAATCGTTGGCTTTTGCTATCTCGCACTGAGTTGTGCTTCGCGGTATAAAGTACTCTGCATGCCTTGTGAAGTCAATGGGGATTTTCTCGCGCGCCGGGCGGGAGGAAACTACCCCGCTTGTCTGATCGTAATCCGCTTTCAGATGCGCGACGGGCTCGAAATTCTGTTCAAAGCACTGGCCGATAACACGCGACTGCGCCTTATTCATCTCCTGGGCGACGATGAGCTCTGTGTCTGCTCGTGCGTTGAAGTCCTCCAAACGAATCAGCCAAAGATTTCGCGGCACCTCGCGTATCTTCGCCGCGCTGGCCTCGTCGCCACACGTCGCGACGGCAAGTGGACCCACTATCGCCTCATTCAGCCCACCGATACACACCTCGCCAGGATCTTCGGCGAGTTGCGGGCATCGCTCGCAAACAATCCACAGATGCAAGACGACAAAGCTCGACTCGAGAGCGTCTCGACTAAGCACGCCGTAAACGAAGCACCGCAATTTCCGGACGTACACCAAAGCGCAACGGCAAACCAATAACGCCGGTACCGGTTGAAACGTATAGCTGAGTATCGCCACGACGAAACAATCCGCGCGCATACTTCAGATCGCTAGTCGTGAAACGCGCCGGAGCACCGAGAAAAGGAAAACTCAGTTGTCCGCCATGCGTGTGTCCACTCAGAATTAACGAAACGTTGTTGGTCTGTTCCAAATCGAGCACTGTTGGTTGATGTGACAAGAGGATCGTGGGGGTCGTCGTCTTCAAACCTGTGAATGCGCGCGTCCAATCAGCGGCGTTCCACGACCAGTCGTCGATACCTGATAACTGAATCTTGTCAGGACCACGCTGAAGCGAGGTGTGAGCGTTATTCAGCACTGAGATGTGATGACGTTGTAGCGCGCGGGTAGTCAGTTCCGGATCGGTGTAGTGGTCGTGATTACCCAGCACGGCCCAAACGCCTTCAGGCGCACTCAGTGCTCCAAGCGCCTCGGCACAAGGCTCAATGTAACGGCGATAAGAAGTGCTGTAATCGCCTGTCAGAACAAACATGTCTGGCTTGGTTTGTTGTGCCAGATTTACGACCCTGCGCACTTCTTCCAGACCAAGAATGCGACTGTGATGGATATCGGTTAGCTGTGTAATACGAAATCCTTCGAAGGCGGCAGGCAGATCGCGAATGAGGATGTCTGTTTGCGACACCAGATAGTTGTAAGGCTCTATCAGGCGCGCGTAAGCCGCGGTCGCCGAAACCGCGACCAACGGCGCAGCAACCAGGCTGTTTAGAAACCGGCGGCGCGTTAAGGGATGATCGGGCATGGCAGCGATTCTACAAAATTTAGCCGCAGAATTTCGCTGCTGGACGCAGATCTATGGTTGACAATCCGCGCCTCGCGACTAGAATTGGTTCTCGCCTGATTGAGGCACGGAGATGTGGCCGAGTGGCTGAAGGCGGCGGTTTGCTAAACCGTTAAGGGTCAAAAGCCCTTCACAGGTTCGAATCCTGTCATCTCCGCCAGATTCCAAGCCACAAAGAAGCACCAAAAGCACAAATGATATGATCCAGTTCTTTTGTGCCTTTTGAATTTCTTTGTGGCTTCCAACTTTTTGAGCCTATGTCTGTTCGCGTTCGCTTTGCTCCATCACCCACTGGTTACCTGCACATCGGCGCTGCTCGCTCCGCTCTCTTCAACTGGCTTTACGCGCGCAAGACCGGTGGTAAGTTCCTGCTGCGTATCGAAGACACTGACCTGCAGCGCTCAACCGACGAATCCACACGCTCGATAATCGAAGGGCTCGAGTGGCTTGGATTGGATTACGACGAAGACCTCGTTTTCCAATCTCAGAACGCACCGGAACACCGCGCTTCCGCCAACCGTCTGCTCGAGGAGGGCAAGGCATATCGCGATTTCACGCCAAAGGAACAGCGCGATGACAAGAATGTGAAAGAAGGCATTGCCGAACGCGCACGCGCGCAGGCTGCTGAAGGAATCGACCAGCGCAGCAATCCCTATCGCGACTTGCCCAGAGAAGAGTCAGATAGACGCGCGACGGCGGGTGAACCATTTGCAGTGCGTTTGAAGGTTCCGCACGACGGTCACACCAGATTTGACGACATCGTTTACGGACTTCAGGAACGCAGTTACGCCGAGATCGAAGATCTCGTGTTGCTTCGTTCTGATGGACATCCGCTCTACAACCTGTCGGTCGTAATCGACGACATCTCGATGGGCATCACACATGTGATTCGCGGACAGGACCATCTCACAAACACGCACAAACAGATACTTCTGTATCAGGCGCTGGGAGCGCCGGTGCCGCAGTTTGCACATCTGCCGCTGATACTTGCTCCAAACAAGGGCAAGCTTTCGAAGCGGAAACACGGTGAGGTTGTTTCGCTGACCACTTATCGCGATCGTGGTTTTGTTCCGGCAGCGTTTCGCAATTTCCTCGCGCTGCTCGGATGGTCGCCGCCAGATGGAAAAGAAGTTTTGAGCAAAGAGGAGCTAGTGGAATACTTCTCCCTGGAAGGCATCGGTCGCGCCAACGCGATCTTCAATTTCCAGGAGAACGATCCGCGACGCTGGACCGACGACAAGGCGCTCTGGATGAACGCTGAGTACATCCGCACAATGCCACTCGACGAGTTGCTGCCGATGGTCAAAAGCGAACTTCGCGCAAATAAACTCTGGCGCGAGGAATATGCGAGCGACGATCGGGAGTGGTTAAGTAAGACAGTCGATTTGATCAGGCAGCGTTTCTTCACGTTGAAAGATTTTTCTTCGCAGGGACGCGCATATTTTTCAGACGACTTTGATTTCGAAGAGGCAGCAGTCAATAAGAATCTGCGCAAGGAGCCGCGCTTGCGAGAACTCCTGAATGGTCTCGCCGATAAACTCGAAACGGTCGAACCCTTCAATGCAGAAACTTCAGAAGCGGCGTTACGAGCTTTTGCAGACGAGGCAAGTGTAAAAGCAGGATTGCTGATCAACGGAGCGCGTACAATGCTGACAGGGCAAGCCGTTGGTCCATCCATGTTTGAAATCTTTGACGTGCTCGGTCGTGAGCAATCCGTGATACGACTACGAAGCGGCGTGCCCTGGTAAGAATTAGCCACAGATTTACGGGGATTGTTACTGATTGATTTTGCAGGTGAGGAGTTGAATGATGGTTAGAGGAATTACTTTGTTTGCAGCTTTTGTTTTAACGTGCGGAGTTGTTGTTGCTCAGAATTCAAACTCTTCGACTACAACCGAGCGACCACGAACGACTAATACAAACCGCGCCAAGCCAACACCTCCGCAGACTGAAAAAGCCGTGCCTCCAAAGAAACCGGCTCCAGCGGCCGACGCGCCGGGCTCTGACGGAGTCCTCGCCGCCTTCAATGGGCTGCTCGATGGCATTCGCCATGCAAACGTCAACGAAGTGACTGGAGTCTACTGGAATAATCCGCGGCTGAATCTTTTCAACTACAACGGCTCAGTCACCAGGGGGTGGGAGCAGGTGAAGAAGAACCGCGAATCATCGTACCCGGAAATCAAGGACGTGAAACTTGAAGTGCGCGATGTTTCGGTAACGATGTTGGGAACAACCGGGGCTGTTGTGACTTGCCTGTGGACGCAAACGCAAAACTACAAGGGTGCTCCGGAAACTGCGTCAGGACGTATGACACTGGTCTTCAAACGCATCGGAACGGCGTGGAAAGCAATTCACTTGCATTCGTCGCCTGACACTCCGAATCCGGCTGCTATTCCGCCGTCAGAGCAGCGTCCGGCGGCGTCGCCTTCACCCACGCCCTAGCTGCCACCGCTGATGCGAGTATGGTAAGAAACGGGAACAGTTCCACGGTGTAGCGCGGCTCGGGGTTTTCCAGCGTCGCGAAAAAACCGAGACGCAGAAAAATCAAGAGCACAGCAAGTAGCAACCATCTTCGTGCGTTGGGATCGCGCGAACGCCAGAGCAACCAACCTCCAATCAGCCCCAGCAGCGAGTAGATCCACGTCAAACCGGTGAATAGCGGTAACCAGTACTGCTGGTGAATGTCGTAATCGAGATCTTCGAGCGGCAATAGTTCGCCGTTGAATGGGTAGTACTGCGAATGAGTGTCGAACCAGAGCGTTGCCGCGCGTTTGAGTGGTAGCACAATGTAGTAGCGCAGACGCGAATGCGCGACTCTCTCGTGTCCGATTTGCGCGAAGCCGGCATCGATCTCCGGCGTCATCTCGACGTTTGTTTCTTCCGGTTGCTCGGGCTGTTCGGGTTGCTCCTCTTCGTTCGAGCTTTCGTCGTCGCCCTGGTCGTCATCATCCGCGGAAGCTTGTTCTTCGGCGCTTTCTTCATCGTCGGGATGATTGTACTTATTGAGCAATGCCGCCACGCGCTCGCGCTCGTCATCCGAGTCGAATGCACTGTCGGGAAAATCACTGGTCCGCATCGGTCTCATATCCAACGCCCAGAGTGCTGGTCCAACGTAGCGACTGTCGTCGAGCCACGTCCGCACCCACAGTAAATAACCTCGTGGAACAAACTCGCCGGCCATTTCTGCATGCGCCGGCGCTAGTGGCTGAAAGACGTGAAACACGCGACGATTGCGAATCGTCCACGGAACGAGCACAAGACAGAAGGCTAGTGAAAAGACTGCGGCGAACAGAACAGCCTCACGAATTCGCCGGAAAGCTGGAAACGCTGAAAGAATCAACGTGCCACCGATGGCAGCAGCAAAAAGACCAGAATCTGGCCGGAACAAGACGGCGAGGCCTGCGAATAAACCAGTGATCATCCACCAGACCAGTGCTCGTTTCCGCACCGTCGCCTTGAAGGCGAACGTCGCTGCCAACACCATTGCCACTGCGAGAAAGTTGGTCAGGACTTCTGTGAGGATTGTTGCAACGTAGATCGCGGTAAATGGACAGACTGCGGCGAGAGCGAACGCGAGCAAAGCCGCACGGTGTTTACGTTCCTCTTCGATGGCCCACTCCAGAGCAACCAACGCAATTAAGACGCACGTCCCTGTGTCGATCACAGCCTGGGCGACACGCACGGCAGTATTGTTGCCGGCGCCAAAAATCTTGTAGATAACTGCGAGGAAGAGCGGGTAACCGGGAAGCCGGATCAGCGACGGATCGTAAGGTGGTTCGCTCGCGTGAGAATAGACGTGCTGCTCGATGATATTGCGCGCGATTTGTGAATAAACCCGACCGTCGTCAGGTTCGTCGTTTGGCAGGCGGAGAGCGATGAAGAGACGGAAGCTAAGGGCGAGGAGAATCAGGACAACATAAATAAGCCAACGTCTCTTCATTTCGAACGGTATATTCGACAGGATGAACAGGATTTTTCAGGATGGGACAAGATTTATCCTGTAAATCCTGAAACATCTTGTTCATCCTGTCCAACATGCGTCTAGGGTCCGGCCTCGGCAGTCGCTTTTCGTTCGAGTTTCCCCCAGCCGACAACTGGCCCACGAATCGCGATCGCTACAGACTTGATCATCACGTAGTACATCACCTGCCTGTAACAGAATCTCTGTAGGAACAACCACCAGAGCAAACTCCAACGCTCACGCCGTTCCAACAAGAACGCAAAGCATGCAGTCGCCCAGTCGATCGCGAGAAACAATGCGTAGTAGAGCAGTACCTGCTGCAAATTTGTCGATGAATAACCAGTTGGTTGTTGCCAGCGCTCGATAGCGCTCGACACCAGCACGTAGATCAACATCAGATCCATTACCGGTGAGATGAGAGGAAACAGTATCTGGAAGATCCATACATTAGGCATCGCAACGAACCCGAGCGTTCCATACCGCGTGCGAAACAGCGCATCACCATGCTTCCACATACACTGCAAAGTGCCGTACGCCCATCGAAATCGTTGTTTCGCTAACGAACGTAAATCGTGAGGAGCTTCCGTCCACGCTATCGCCGTTTCCTCGTAACCAATGGTGTAACCAAGTCGCCTAATCCGCAGCGTCAGATCCTGATCTTCAGCTAACGTGTCAGACGGAAAACCTCCAACCTCAACCAGCAAATCTTTTCGCCAGGCACCCACTGCACCAGGAACAACCGTGATGCAATTGAGACTCGCAAACGCGCGCCGGTCCATGTTCTGTGAAGTGATGTATTCGAGCGCCTGCCAGCGCGTTACCAGATTCACACGATTACCAACCTTCGCATTCCCCGCGATGGCGCCCAAACGTGGGTCGTAAAACCGGTGCGCCAGGGCACCAACGGTTTGGGGATCAAAAAGCGTGTCAGCGTCGAGCGCAATGACGATTTCGCCGCGCGCATTCCGCAAACCAGTATTCAGTGCCGTCGCCTTTCCCGCATTCGAGACGGTGAAGAGCCGCACGCGCTCGTCTTTCGCAAATTGTTCAGTTACGACGTTGCTGGTGTTGTCCTGCGAGCCATCGTCGACGACGATGATCTCGTAACGCGCATAGTTCGAATTGAGCAGACTGCGGATCGTGTTCGCAATCACAAGCTCTTCGTTGAATGCGGGAACAATGATCGAGACGAACGGTGTGTAGTCACTTCCTGCGTGAGTTAATCGTCGGCGTCGTGACCGCAACCACTGGCGACGGGCCAGCGAACCAATAAACAACAGCCGTAACACTCCGAGAAGTATTCCGATCAGAAAGGTCCACTGCAACACCCAGCCGCCGGTGGATAAGAAGAAGAAGGCGATGGCATCCGCGCGTGTAAAGACACGTTGATTCGGAGGAATAACCGGCATTGCCTGATCTCTCGAAATTCCGGCGAGATCAGAAACAGCCACAAACTGAAAGCCACGCGCCTTCAGTTCGTGAATCAATCGCGGCAGCGCTTCGACGGTAGCCGAACGATCGCCGCCCGAATCGTGTAAAAGAATCACCTGGCCACGGGTTTCGGGATTCGAGTCAAGCGCGCGATCCATTGTGCGCTGAACAATCTGATCGGCGGTGACTGGAAGTTGCCAGTCGTCCGGATCAATTCGAACTCCGACCATGATGTAACCGAGTCGCTGCGCCACTAGCGCCGGTTCTACTTCCTGTGGCTTGTCAGCTTCGGCGTCACCGAAATAGGGTGGACGAAACAGCACCGTTGAACGACCGACTTCAGATTCGATAAGCCGCTGCGTTGCATTCAACTCAAGTTCAGTCAATGACAACGGAATCTCACCGAGGTTCGGATGCGTGAAGGAGTGATTGCCGATTTCGTGACCATCATTGACGATGCGACGCACTAAATCGGGATACGCCTGTCCGTTCTTACCGATGATGAAAAACGTCGCCGGCACATTCTCACGCTTCAGGATGTCGAGAATTGCAGGCGTCCATTTTGGATCCGGACCGTCATCAAAAGTCAGCGCCAGGAAACCGGGCCGATCGCCGGTTCTCTGAACTACGTACGACGACGGCAACGCCTTAAACTGTTCTGATTTGATAAAACCACTGGAAGAGTCTATTTCAAGATCGCGCGCACCTCGCTGCGGGCGCGACATCACTTTCAAAAGTTCGCCATTGCCTTCGAAGTCGACGTCGTACCCATAATCGATGCTTCGCAAAACGTCTGCCGAGCTGTTCGGTGTGCCGAGGATGGACCAAACGGACGGGTCTTCAGATCCCAAACGCCAGATGCCAAAACCAGCCGGTTTGAATCCGCTCGCCGCGCGCATTTCGTTGTACGCCGTGACGGCATCGAGAAACCAGACTTTGTGATGCGATTGATCTTCTTCGTCGTATTCGAAGTAAGGATTCCGCGTGGCAGGATCGAACGCGGGAGTCGCGCTCGATTCGCGTGCGCTGATCAGCGCCTCCTGAAAAGTGACCTCGTCTGCAGTGTTAGTCGCGTCGCTCCAGTTGTAACCATAGTTGCCAAGCGCGACGATGGTTTTGGTGGCGTCGAGCTCGCGCATTCGCTTGATAAGGTTTTGTTCGAACCAGTCCTGCGCCGCAACTGGGCCGGCGTCGCTGCCTGTCCAGTGTTGGTCGTACGCCATCAGGATGAGATAGTCGCTCGCGGCCGAGTAGGCTTTGTAATTCCAATCCGGATCGTCAAAAGGAACCGCTTGAGCAACGAGCAACCCTTTTGCGGAGAAGGTCGAATGCAGTTCCTGCATGAACGTGAGCAGGTTGCCCTGCGCGGATGTTGGCGGCTCTTCGAAGTCAACACAGATGCCCGCGAACTTGTTGTCCTGGACAAATGATGTCAACGAGTCGATGAGAATCTGGCGGTGCGGTTCGTCGGCAATTCTACGGGCCAGTAGATCGCCTTCCCATTTTTCGTTAATGACGTTCTGCACCATCGGCAGAATCCGGACTTCCGGACGGGTCACGCGAATCCAGTTCAGCGCGGGAATATGAACGTCGGTAACGAGTGGATTCGATCCGTCAGGCACATCTTGCAGGTGTGACCATTCGGCAACTACCCAATCCAGGTGATTCAAATTCCGCTTGAGCGATTCGTAGCTCGATTCGTCCCAGTTGATAAAGAAACCGACTGACAGCGGACGTGTTGTCGGAACGATCGGCGCGGGCACGGTCGGCGGCGGCGGAACGACGGGAATATGCGAGCGGCGTCTGGCGGGAACAACATACCGGGTTGTTGCAAGAGCATGCTGTAGTTCAGCCTGGGCTTTTTTTGCTTTTCGTTCAGTCGGATTTGCAGGCAGATTCGGGGGTTTGGGCTTCAGATCTGCCGAATGAGGCAGGCTCGCAATCTGTTTGAGATTGAAGCTTGGAAGAACCGGATTCGCGAGTACGCTCGCGATAAAAACTACCGCCAGCCCGGTGATGACAATCGATAAAGCCAACCATATACGACGAACGCGCCGCCAGCGTCGGCCCTGTGGATCATGAAAAACGGGGGATTCTGAGGATGACAAGTCGCACCTCTCGCGGTGAGCTTGCCACAAAAGTTCCTGAGCCACAAAGCGAGAAGACCACAAGTACAGTTAGAAAGTCTTCTATGGTTTTGCGGTTTCTTTTTCTTTCTTGTGAGGCAATAAAAGCCGTCCACGACTCTCGCCGTGGACGGCTCGGTGAACTGTTGGGATTGGCCTGAGGCTGACTGTGTGCAACTTCCAGAAAGGAGGAGCACTATGCAGTGAGACTACCGAACCAGGATCCTAACGAGTTAGCTGGTTCAGAGGTCAGGCCGCAGCCACCTCACTGTGATAAGAACTCATAAGTTTTAGAATCACCTCCTTTCCAGTGTTGCGGCGATGATAAGGCAACAGAGAGTGAGCGTCAACGATAAATTTTAGCGGTGTGAGTCGTAGCTCAACTTACCTCCAAAATAAACGCGCGACACGTTGTGCACACCGAAGAAATAAGCGATCTCGCGGTAGTCCGACCAATTGTGAATCACGAAATCGGCAATCTTCCCTGGCTCGAGTGATCCGATTTGCGCGCCCCGATTCAAACTGTACGCAGCATTAATCGTGGCCGCAGTAATTCCTTCGGCCGGGGTCATCTTCATCTGTGTTGACGCGAGCGAAAGAATCATCGGTATGGACGGCGTCGGTGAGGAACCGGGATTGAAATCAGTGGCCAGCACGACGGCCAGGCCGGCATCGATCATCTCACGCGCGGCTGGATAGCGCTTCGAGCCGAGCGCATATACTGAACCTGGTAACAGCACCGGCTGCACGCCTGCTTGTTTGAGAGCAGCGATGCCGGCAGCGTCCGTGTGCTCGAGATGATCGGCAGTTACAGTACCAAGTTCAGCCGCCAATTGGGCGCCACCCGAAAGCGATAACTGGTCCGCATGAACTCGCAAACCCAAACCGTGGCAACGTGCGGCCGAAAGAATCTTCCAGGCCTCGTCCGTGGTGAACACATTTTTCTCGCAGAACACATCGCAAAACTCCGCCAGCTTTTGTTGGGCGACGGCCGGCAGCATCTCTTCAATGATCAGCGATATGTACTGATCACGTCGCGAACGATATTCCACCGGAACGCTGTGTGCCCCGAGAAAGGTTGGGACATACCGAAGGCCTGAGCCTCCATCCAGCTTATTGATGACACGCAGAATCATCAGCTCATCCTCGAGCGAAAGCCCATACCCTGACTTTGCTTCGATCGTTGTCGTACCTGACTGCAGAAACCAATCTGTGTAGGTCCAGGAGATATGCAACAACATATCGTCATAAGTGCGGCGGGTTTCATTGACTGTCGATTGAATACCGCCGCCACGCGCCGCGATTTCCTCGTACGTCGCACCCTTGCTACGTTCCTCAAATTCATCGACACGCGTGCCGCCAAACACTGGATGAGTGTGAGCGTCTACAAAGCCAGGCAAAACCACCCCCGTATGCGCATCAACGACTTCAGTATCGGGCTCGATTAACAATTCGATCTCAGCGCGGCTTCCCACTCGCTCGATGATTCCGTCACGAATGAACATCGCTCCGTTGGGAATGATGGCGAGCTCCCGCAACTCCGGACCAACGCGCGGACGCGCCGGGCCGGCAAGAGTCACTAGCTGTGAACAGTTAACAACAGCGAGAGTTTTACTGGCGTTTTCTGAGGACATAAATCCCGAGTCCGACGACATTCGCGATCACAACTGTGCTGATAATCTTCAGCGCAAATAATTGCAGGTTCTCCACCTCCGTAATGGGAGCAATGGCGAAGCGAATGTAAATCAGGGTAACGATGAATCCCGATGCGCAGGCAACCTTGAGCCACCATGGTGCTTTCACCCCTAGCGCCTTCATCCCAAACAGCGGGATCGCAAACAGAGCGAGATAGGTGAGCGCGTAAAAGATTCCTCCTGCATTGTCGATCAACTGAAATGCTTCGTGTGCGTGTACACCCGTCAAACTCGCAAACCCGATCACCAAAGTCACCACACCCACAAAAAGAATCGAGTTGATCGGCGTTTTGTATTTTGTGTGTAAACGACTAAACCATGCAGGTAACAGTCGATCCCATCCCGCAACCATCGGCAGACGCGTGTTGCCGACAAAATAAAGACTCATCAACGCGATCGTCCTGACGGCAATACCGAGAATTGCAATCGAGCCTATGACACCGACCCAACCCAGGGAGCCAAACCCAATCGAAAGCACCTGTGGAATTGGTCCAATCACATCGACGCGATCGCGTGGAATAAATGCAACCACGGAACTTGTGCCAAGGATGAACATTGCGGCGATGATTGGCGCTGAAATCACTACCGAACGGCCAATATTACGCGCCGGTGAACGTGTTTCGCCGGCAGCAATGGCAATGTATTCAAAGCCTGTCAAAGCGCCGAGCGCGAGCTTGCTCGCAACGTTGACGTTGTACTCACTGAAGGTTGGAAAACGAATTGCAAACGGTTCGTAGCCTGCTCCCATGGCCCGAGAAAGAGCAAACAGCGGCAGCAAGATCAAAGCAGCGAAAGTGATCATATGAACTACGCCGCCGACATTGTGAACCCACTTCCCCAGCCCGAGGCCGCGCGTGGCAGCGACCACCATCGCCATTACGAGGAAAAAACTGATCAGCATGATCATCAACCGGCTGTCTCTTATCCACGCGGCAGCTGGTCCAATGGCATAGGAGAGATTTGTCGTCACCACTAATCCCGTGCCTGCCAGAATCGTGATGGCAAACACCCAAAGATTCCAGCCAACCATGAATGCGACAAAATCGTTAAAGGCCAGTTTGGACCACTGATAAAGACCGCCTTCAAATGGCATCAGGCGATTGAGAAAGATCACGGCAACTGCGAGCGGGACATAGAACGTGACAATCGCCAGGATCCAGAACATGTTTTGTTCGTGACCTAACTTCGCGGCCCAGCCTACCCAGAACGTTCCTACCACGAACACAACTTGAGTCAGAACGAGATCGAAAAGACCGAGCTCCTTTTTGAAGACAGCACTACGCGCTTCAACGTCACGCTCAGCTTCGGCGACGGTGGGAGAGGAATTGGTGTTTTCAGTGTTCATCGGCAGTTTGGGTCAGCCATTGGACCACATCTGGCCGCATTTCGGGAACAAATTCGTGCGCCGCGTCATAGCTCTTGAACTGAACGGACCGTGCACGAGTCTTGAGTTGACGTTCATAATCCTGCACCCGTTCCGGTGAATAGAACTCGTCGCGTGTTCCGGCAAGGTGAAACACGTCGAGCTGCGTCTGTCGATAGGTAGTGCTCGTTTCCCAGTCGCCGGGAATGCCGCCACAGATACCAATCACCCCGCGCAGGTGCTCGGGATGTGTGAATGCAAAACGATAATTGAGTGCACACGACTGTGAAAAGCCAAGCAGGAAAACACGCGCTGGATCGGCGATGCCTTCTGCGGTCAGCGTTTCGATCAAATCGAGCAACGCGCGATGATGAACTGCGACGGATTCTTCACTCTTGAAGTTTGTTAACCAGCCAAAACCAAACCGCAGCGGACCGCCTTTTTCGCGCGGCTCTTTGATGTGCTGGTGAAAGCCTTGCACGGAGGCGATCGCAAATTGTTCGGGGGCCATCAGTTGGGCTTCCCGCATCATCTGTCTTTTGTTGGCGCCATAACCGTGCAGCGCGATCACTAGAGGCGCCGGTGTGATCGTGCCGGGTCGCAGATCGTAGTAGAGGTTAATGCGAGCTTCTAAATTGCGGTCGAGTTGGGTATCCACAGATTACGCAGATTACACCGATTTCTAGAATCTGTGTATCGATGCTACGATGGCGGAAACTCTTCTCAGCGAGGTGCGACAATGAAATTTCCGGGCGGATTCAACATTCAACAGATGATGAAGCAGGCGCAGGTGATGCAGGAAAAGATGCAGAAAGAGATGGAAGAACTGCGCGTTGAAGCTTCCGCGGGCGGTGGCGTGGTGACCGTGCAGATGAAAGGCAATCACGAAATCGTGGCGCTCAAAATCGATCCCGAAGCGGTTAAGGACGGCGACGTCGAAATGCTTCAGGACATGATTCTGGCCGCGGCCAATGAAGCCAATCGGAAAGTTGATGAAGCGATGAAGGGCAAGCTGGGTGGAATGTTGCCGCCGGGTTTGGGAGGCTTATTTGGATAAGTCATTAATGAAGACATGCGATTGCCAATTGCCGATTGCCAATTGCCAATTTGTTAAGGCGAGTGAACGTCTCGGAAAAACCAATCGGCAATCGGCAATTGGAAATTGGCAATGCTAGAGTACGCCGAACCAGTCACCAAACTAATCGACGAACTGAAGCGCTTGCCGAGTATTGGCCACAAGTCGGCGCAGCGGCTGGCCTTTTACATCATGCGCGCGCCTGAAGCCGACCTCGAGCGGCTGATCGCGGCTCTTCGAGAAGTTAAACAAAGGATCGTTCTTTGTTCCATCTGCAATAATCTCACTGAAGTAGATCCGTGCCGCTTCTGCGCTTCGCCGACGCGAGACCATTCGGTGATCTGCGTAGTGGAAGAGCCTCATAGCCTTGTCGCTGTTGAGAAGACGCGCAGCTTCAAAGGCGTTTACCACGTGCTGCACGGCAGTCTTTCGCCGATTCGACACATTGGACCAAGCGAATTGCAACTGGCCAACCTACTACCTCGTTTGAAACCGGAAAACAACGACGGCGTGACCGTGACCGAGGTGATACTCGCCACGAATCCGACCACTGAAGGCGAAGCGACCGCTAACTATATCAGTCGCTTATTGAAGCCACTGGGTCTAAGGGTGACAAGAATCGCGATGGGAATGCCGGTAGGAAGTGACCTCGAATATGTTGACGAGGTCACCATGGACAAAGCGCTCGCAAATCGACACGAGATTTAAGCCGCAGATAAACGCAGATCAGCGTTCGTCCACGTAAATCTGCGGCTAAAACTTTTTAGAAACGAACCGTCTCCGGGGCAACACCTTTCTTACATTCAGGACAATCCCCATCGTCATACATCTTCACATCAAACTTGATTAAAGACTTCACCGGTACGCCTTCAACTTCGTCAGGCGCCAAATCGAAACACACAATCGCGCCGCAACCTATGATTCTCGCCCCCAGCGACTTCACCAGGTCCACGGTTTCCCCAATGGCATGTCCGCTGCGGATGATGTCGTCGACAATGATGCAGGGATTTACTTCGCCCTGGTTGACGTACTGCCGAAACATGCGTTCGCCGTGCTCTTGTTCCGCCCAGTAGATTTGTTCCGCATTAAGCGCATCCCGCACGCCGAAAGCGACTGGAATTCCGCCTGAACTCGGACTGATGACGGAGACTTTTGGCAGTTGGCTTGAGATATCCTTTTCAAGTCGAAACTTCCGGCTGAGTGCTACTGCGAGCACGCGCGCCGTGTCGTAATAGCGGAAAGCCAGTGGCATCTGAAAGTAATGTGGCGAGTGTTTGCCGTTTGGATAAACAAAGTGGCCTTCACGAAACGCTCCGGTGCGCTTCAGGATCTGCATCACTACATCTTGGGAAGGAATAAGCTCGACCATGCGTTTCTCCTACAATTTTTTGGTGCGCAGCATACATCAAATCACTCTGTTTTCGCAGCACGCTCGACGTAGGTTCGCTGATCGCTCGGTAAACCTTCCGGTAATGAGTCGAGCGCGAACCACTCCGCACGCTCAACTTCGATTGTGAGTGGTTTGACACTCGCGTTCGCATGACCACGAAACAGGACCTCAACTTGTTTCGGTTTTGCAAACGATCGGACCGCGAACACTTCGACGTCTTCAACCTCGAGCCCGACCTCTTCGCGCAGCTCTCGACGCAACGCCTCGATTGGTTGCTCCCCTTGTTCGAGGAAACCGCCCGGCAATCCCCAGCCGCTGCCGGCACGAAAGGGGTGTTTCAGAAGCAAAACCTCTCGCTGATTGTTGAAGATTACAGCTCCTGCCGTCACTGTGAAACGCGTGTGCGTCACACGCATGCTCCAGCGGCGCAGACGTACAGGCAGTACACGCCAGATTTTGCTGATGAGATTCTGAAAACGCGCCACAGGTAAACACTAATAACACGGATCGTGTACAATGCGCCGCAACCATGTCAGCAACTGAAACCGTCGCCGTCCCCAAGCGAATTACAAATGCGCAGACCGTTTGTAATGAGAAGAATGAAAAGGGAAAACCCTGTTGGGGGCATCTGAAGCAGTTGCGAACCGCCGGCGAGGCGGCCGAGGTTCACCTGCGTGGCGACGACGTCCTTTTCAAGTGCCAGACGTGCGGCACGCTTTACATGGGTCCGCCGCTCGGACACGTCCGAGATCCGTACAAGCAGAGCCGATTTGTCGAAGCGGAGTTGCAGGCATTACTACAAGCCGCCGGAGGGACGTTACCGGTTATTAAGAAAGATGAGCGCGGCGTTTATGTGATGGTTGAAACTGCGGCAGGCGATCACGGCCATGCCGCAAAACCTGCACCAGCCGCGAAAGCCGCAGCGCCGGCAGCACCGAAAGCCGCGACGCCGGCGGCCGCAAAACCTGCCGTACCGGCAGCGCCAAAACCTGCCGGGGAGCACAAGCCCGGCTCTCAGCCCAATCGACAACTGTTCCGTCGTTCGACATATGCGGGAGTTAAGGACACTGGACCAGTCCCGGGTGAGACTTTTGAACAAAAGGTCGCGAGATTAAAAGCCGTTTCGGCAGGAGCAAAGCAGCGTGCGGAAGAAGGCGGCGGCGAACCTGCGCCTGTAGCCACTGCTCCCGAAGCAACTGAAGTACATGAAGCGCCAATCGCAGCCACGCCCGCTCCCGCACCTGCCGCCACATCAGCGCCGGCACATAAACCAACCGGCAACGCCGATCGCTCGCTCATGAAACGTTCAACTTACTGCGGCGTGGTCGACACTGGACCCGTTCCCGGCGAAACCTTCCAACAAAAGGTCGCTCGCCTCGCCGCTGTCTCAGCAGCCGCGAAACAACGCTCCGAAGGCGGATAGAGCCACCAAAGCCCCAAAAAAGTTAGCCACAAAAAGGCACAAAAAGCACAAAAATGTTTTTGGTGGTGAGGAGATCTCCTTCATGAACAGACATCCTCGTTTATGTGCTTTTGGCTAACTGCTATGTGGTTAGCTAACTGCTATGTGCTTGGCTAACTGCTATGTGCTTGGCTAACTGCTATGTGCTTGGCTAACTGCTATGTGGTTGGCTAACTGCTATCTGCTTGGCTAACTGCTATCTGCTCTGGCTAACTACTATGTGGTTGGCTAACTGCTATGTGCTTTTTGTGCCTTTTTGTGGCTAACTGCTTTGTGCTTTTTGTGGCTAGGCTTCGATGAGTTGGTGGCTGAGGAGATATTTTTCGAGGACGCGTTCGAGTTCGCCGGTCTTCACAGGTTTCGAGATGTAGTCGTCCATTCCCGCGGCGAGACATTTCTCCCGATCTCCCTCAAGTGCGTTCGCCGTCATGGCAACGATTGGCGTGCGATGAATCGACCCTTCGCGACGTCGGATCTCGGCCGTGGCTTCGTAACCATCCATTTCCGGCATCTGGCAATCCATCAAAACGAGATCGTAAGGAATACGCTTCAACGCTTCTAAAACTTCACGCCCATTCGCTACGGCATCAGTGCGAACACCGAGCTTTTTCAACTGTCGCACCGCGACTTTCTGATTCACGAAGTTGTCTTCCGCAAGCAGGATTCGCTTCTGACTCATCAAGTCTTCAACAACGGGATCCGGCCTGACCGACTCCCTTGCGACGGGCTTAACATTTTCCCGGGCACGACCCATCACAGTGCTCAGACAATCCTGTAACTGAGTTTGACGAACAGGCTTCGGAAGATACGCCGCAACTCCCGTCTCTTGCGCCTGTTCGGCGTGGCGTCGATCGCCAAACGACGTCAGCATAACCAATGGCAATTTGCCCGTGTTTGGATCAGATTTAATAGTGCGTGCCAGTTCGAAGCCGTCCATTTCCGGCATCATCAGATCGAGAATCGCGAGATCGTAAGGTCGCCCAGTCGCTACCGCGTCTCGCAATAGCTCAAGCGCCTTTTGGCCGGAGTCGCAGTCGGTTGGGACCATTTCCCAGCAACGCGTCTGGCTACAGAGGATGCGACGGTTTGTTTCATTATCATCAACGATCAACACACGGAGATTGCTTAGACTCGCCTTCTCAATATGCACCGGCTGACCGAGCTGCTTTTCGAAGGTCGCTGTAAACCAAAATGTCGAACCTCCTCCGAAGGTGCTCTCAACTCCAATTTCTCCACCCATGAGTTCGACCAATTGCCGAGAAATGCAGAGACCCAATCCGGTTCCGCCATACTTGCGCGTCGTTGAACCATCAGCCTGAGTGAAAGCCTGAAACAAGTTCTTTTGCGCATCGGGTTGAATGCCGATGCCTGTGTCTTTCACTGAAAATCGCAACGCGATCGACTCGTCTGTTTCAGACACTTTTTCTGTCCGCACGATGACTTCACCTTTTTCAGTAAACTTCACCGCGTTGCCGATCAGATTGGTCAGGACCTGACGTAGTCGTCCCTGATCGCCGCGCAGTGCAGTGGGGAAGTTGCAGTTGACGTTCGCGGCCAACTCGATTTGTTTCGTTGCAGCGCGTTCCGCCAGCAGTTCAACGGAGTCTTCCACGGCGCTGCGGACATCGAAGTCGAGAATTTCAAATGAAAGTTTGCCGGCTTCGATCTTTGAGAAATCAAGTATGTCGTTGATGATTGCCAGTAGCGAATCAGCACTGCACCGGATCGTCTCAGCGAAGTCGCGCTGCTCCGGATTAAGGTTTGTGTCGAGCAGCAGACCGGTCATACCGATTACGCCGTTCATTGGCGTGCGAATCTCGTGGCTCATATTCGCGAGGAATTCTGATTTCATTCGCGTTGAATCGAGCGCGGCATCGCGAGCCTCCAGCAGTTGCGCTTCGGCCAGTCTTCTTACGTGGTTCTCCTGCTCCACGTTTTCTTTCGCGATCTTCAGATCTCGTGTAACCCGTCGTAGTTTGAAAATGATCAATCCGAGCACCGCGACCGAGAGCACGTAGAGAATGAAACGGAAGAAATTGGACGAACGGAGCGCGGCTTCATATTGTGAAGCTTGGATACTATAGAGTTTCGCAGCGTGGGGCGATGTCGGAATGTCGATCAATTCCCTCAACAGACGATCGACAACTCGTTGCTCATCGAGAATAGTTCTGCTGTGATTGAGGATTGTTATCAGATCCCTGCTATCCGCCGACTTCCGCGCCATCGCAATTTGGGTAAGGGAGCTAAGCTGGTTCCGAACCTGCTCGTCGAGGTCTTCGCTCGGCGCAAGGCAGTAACGCAGTACGTCCCTGGTGAACTGGTCCAGTCGTGATGAAAGGTCGCCGTCAGTGAGACCCAGATGTTGCGTGAAGTTTCTTGTCGCGACGGGAAAGTATCGCTGTGAGTTGTTTAGTATTGTGTTGTGAGATTTGAATCTCTGAATCAGTTGGTCTTCACGTTCGAGTTCTTCTCCAAAAAGTTCCCATTCCACACGCATTTCGCGTATACCTTCACGATCGATATAACGAGGAGGTGTTTCGATACTGGCGTAGAGTCGCCGAATTCGGGCCAACTCCGTGTTCAGCGGATCGTAAGAAACGAATAGACGATGGCGAGTGCGTAGAATCGCCTGGTCCAGGCTGGCGTCCGACTCCTTGAGTTGAAGCAGATCGGTCTGATACCGATTGTGCTCCGCGCCATCGATCGACTGTGCCTTGACGATCAAAAATACGAAGAGAGCCAACAACGCGGCAATCAAGAGGATTTTCATGATGCCTGCTCTTGTCATAAAGCCTTGCCTTTGTACTCTCCTGACAAACTCTTTAGAAATTTGACGATTGCGTCCGTTTCCGGCTGGGTCAATGTACGACCGAGTTGATATTGGCTCATGATTAGTACTGCTTCTTCCAAAGTAGCCGCAGAGCCATCGTGAAAATAAGGGGACGTTAGGGCGACGTTGCGGAGACTGGGAACCTTGAACACATACTTATCTGCTTCATTCTTCGTCACGTTGTAACGCCCGTAATCAGCCTCGGTAACGTTTCCTCGTTTCGCGAAGTAGTCGTTCATGACGCCAAACTTTTGGAACAGATTGCCGCCGATACCGGTGCCCTGGTGACAACCCGCACACCCGTAGTCTTTGAAGAGACGATAGCCTTCGAGCTCCCCAGCGTTGAGCGCATCCCGCTCGCCGCGGACGTAGCGATCAATCGGGGAGTTTGGAGTGACTAACGAGCGTACAAAAGTAGCAATCGCATCCCGCACATTTGCACTCTGGAGCCCGTCGCTGTAGATCGCGGTGAAACTGCTTACGTACGGTGCTGACGCGCGCAGTTTCTGAAGTGCCTCCGGCCAGCTTGAACCCATCCCGCTCGGATTATTCAGTGGTCCATCAATCTGGTCTTCGAGAGTCGCCGCACGTCCATCCCAAAACTGCACGAAGTTCAGACCGGAGTTGAAAACAGTCGGTGCGTTGATATCACTGCGTTTCCCGTCGATGCCTACGGAGTGGACCAATTGATCGGTGCCGCCGCTGGTCAATGAATGACAGGTGGAACAGGAGATTTTGTCGTCATGCGAGAGGATTGGATCATGGAAGAGCCGATCGCCCAGAGCGATTTTTGCGGGATCGAGATTAACGTCCAGTGAAAGTGGAGTGATCGGTTCATCGCTGGTGGTTGCAGCGACCTGTAGAGCACGGGCCGTTGATGGTGAATGCGTTTTCTGGTGATGCCACCAGCCAATCGCGAGCACTGCCACGAGAACGACGATTAGAAGCTGTAACCACTGTTTCATGATGAGAGTAGAAGCCAGCCAGAAAAGGACAAGGAGGGAATCGTGGTGCGGACTTAAACCGCAGCCACTTCGCACACAGCCACAAAAGTGGCTTGCGATAGTGACACTGGCATTCAGTATGCCGTCGGAGAGAGTTAGCCACGGATTCTTTACGGATCTAAACAGATAAATCCGTGAATAAATCCGCGTCAATCTGTGGCTAAACTAATCGTTGGTTTCGGTGACGATGAGACCTTCGCGGGCGAGTTTCCAATCGAGAACTTCAGCGCCTTCTTCCGCGGCGAGTGCCGCTTCGACGTCGGCGCGTCGTCCGGATGCGCACAGAAATGCAATGCAGCCACCGCCGCCGGCGCCGCAAACCTTTGCGGCCTCCGCGCCGTTAGCAAGTGCTTTTTCGACCAGCATATCCATTTGTGGGGTGGTGATAGTTGGAGCCAGACGTTTGCGATTCGGGTAAGCGTGTTTCATCGTCGCAGCAACTTTGCCCCAGTCGTCTGCGAGCAGCGCCTCACGCATATTTTGCGCGGAGTCGCGAATTCCTTCGAACAGTTCAAACAACTCCGGATCGCCATCAATGTGGCGTTTGTAAACTTCCCAGTTGTTGATTCCGGAAAGTCGTGGCTCGCCGGTGTAACAGATCGCGATGCGCCTTTCGATTTCGTCGATATTCACAGCGAGCGCTTCACGCTCAATTCCGTCCGGCCGAAAGTGCACGCACGAAACCGATCCAAAAAGCGGCGGATAGTAATCCTGAAAACCAGCAGGCACCTTGATCACTGTCGACTCAACGTTCGCTGCGATGGTTACAAATTTCCTTTCGTCGTAGCGGTTACCCACGAGGCGATTCAGTGCACCGATACACGCGATTGCGAGTGCTGATGAACCGCCCAATCCGGCTCCTGCGGGCACACTGCTTTCAGCAACAAGGTGAAACCCGGTGGTGGGTTTGAAGAAGTGAACTAACTTCGAAACCAGTTCCAGACGTTCTTCCTGCAACAGGTCTTCAAGCGCCGAGAGGTGCGTTTCAAAAGAAACTTTCCGATCGCGCGATTCGAGGATGATGCGCCCATCGTCGCGCGTCTCAATACGGCAACGAGCATGAAGTGAAAGGGCAAAATTTACTGTGGTGGCGCCTGGATGAAAAAGATAGAGCGGCCAGATGTCGATAGTGCCGCCAGCAAGGTCGACACGAGGAGGTGCAGTGGATTCAATAATCATTGCCGATTTCCAATTGCCGATTGCCGATTGCGGAGATCAGATAACAATAGGCAAAGTAACAATTTCATTCGACCGTTTGCAAATTGGAAATTGGCAATCGGCAATTGGCAATCGGCAATTGGAAATTGGCAACCGCCAATCAGTCCCCATCACTCTCCGGTTTCTTGTGATCCCCGCGTCGCTGGTGTTTGAACGGGATATGCTCCTGAAACTCCTGTCGCAAGTCCTGTAGTTTCTCGGTTGCGGCTTGTTCCAGTTCCTGAAGACGTTCCGGATCGGCTTTTTCAACCTTGGGAGAAAGCCAGAACCTCTCGATCCAGTAAAACGCGACGATGCCCAGCAGCACGATCACGAGTAACACTTTTCCCAGGCGCTGAAAATCGCCAATCAGACCCATCACCGCGCCGCTGAAGAAATAGCCGGCGCCGGAGAGGATGAAAACCCACATGAAACAGCTCGCAAATGAAAGCACCAGGAATCGTAAGTACGGCATTCGCCCGACGCCATAGAACACACACGACGCCCAGCGGAGTCCGTAAATATATTTGGAGAGGAATATCGAGAGCGGACCAAATTTTGTCGTCAGTCTTTGCAGTCGAGGTTGTGCGGCGCGGTAGAAACGGAATTTTTTGACACCTTCACAGAACCCGCGTCCGGCGAAATACGCGAGGTTGTCGCTCAGGCAACCTCCAATCGTTGCCCACAACAACACGCGCGCAAAACTGTATTCGCCAAAAAAGGCGCTGTGAGCAAGGACGCCGGCCAAAAGAAGAGTGATGTCTCCTTCCAGCATGACAAGAATGAAAAGTGCGTAAAGCCCGTACTGAAAGAGTAAGTCGTTAACGATGTCGAGGTGCATGAAAAAACTCGGGCTTACTGCGAAGTATGAAGACCAATATAAGATCGTAGCCGCTGACGGCTCACAGAATAAACTGGAGGGCTTGCTGTTGACTACTCTTCTGTTTCTTCCTCCTGGGGAGGCTTCACCACCAAAACAGGACACGAAGCATGTCGCACCACTGATTCCGCAGTAGAACCAAAGAGGATCCTTCCCAGACCGGTTCGGCCATGCGACGAAATTACTATCAGATCCACGTCGCGTTCTTTCGCCACACGAACAATCTCGGAGGCAGCTTCTCCGTGAACGACCAGTTCCTCGATGTCGATGCCGGCGCACTCATCACACTCAGCGAGCTTTGGTAATTCACGTTCGGCGGAATCTTCGAGTTGCTCGGTAATATCCGCGATTGGCAGTGGTTCGGTCATACCCGAATAACCGACGGTCGGCACAATCGGTTCGATTACATTGACGCAAATGATTGATGCTCCAAACGTCCGCGCCAACGACGCGGCGTATGAAAGTGCGTAGTTGCCACAATCGCTGAAATCGGTGGGTAGAAGTATGGAACGAATCTGCATCGGATCGTTTGATAGGCCTTAAAAGACCTATATATCTTATTGGACGTATGATTCTACTCCCTGAACAGCCTGTTTGACAGCCTCTGAACCCTCGACTATCCTTCGTCCACGCAGCTTCTTCCGCTCAGACCAGACTTGTTGCCATGACCACTCCACGGACAAACTTCATTGGAATCAACGTATCCGGCATTCAGGCGCGTGCAGCCCTGATAGACCATGACGGAACGTTGATCGATACCAAAGTTGGAGAGATCGCCCCAAAACAACTAGTCCCGCAGTTGGCGGAGTTGGTCAAGGAACTGGGCTCAAAGGCAAGCATTGGAGCCATCGGAGTCGCAATTCCTGGCCTCGTCAACCGGCAAGCGGACCGCGTGATAGCACCGAGAGATCTTCCGTCACCCATTGTTGAAGATCTTCATGGTGAATTAATGCGAGCGACTGGTTTGCGTGTTGAACTCGAAAATGACGCAAACGCTGCGGCTTACGGCGAGTACAAAGTGGGAGTTGGCCGCGGCGCACGGAATATGTTCTACATGATGATCGGAAGCGGTATTGGCGGCGCGATCATCCTTGACGGAAAGCTTTGGACCGGCTCTTCAGGGTTCGCCGGCGAAGTTGGTCATATCACAATCGACACCGAAGGCCTCGAATGCGTTTGCGGAAACACAGGCTGTTTGGAGACTGTGGCATCGGCGCCCAGCATTATTCGGCGCGCACGCGAGCGCCTGAACCGTGATGGCACGTCGTCGTTATCACGCCTTGCACTGAACAAGTCATTTACCGCAGAAGATGTGGCTCATCAGGCAAACGAAGGTGACGACTTCGCGCTCATGATGATCGAACGTACCGGCAAGTACATCGGCACGGGCGTCGCGAGTGTGATTAATCTCTTAAACATCGAACTCGTGGTGCTGGGTGGCGGTGTTATGGATGCCGGCTCGTTAATCCTCAATCCAATCATTCAGGAAGTAAAACGCAGAGCATTTCAGCCGTGTTTTGAAGCGACGGAGATCGTCGCCGGCAAACTCGGCCTCGATGGCGCTCCCATTGGCGCCGCCCTTCTCGCCCGCGATGCAGCTACAGAATAATTAGCCACAAAAAGCACCTAAGTCACAAACTTCATTTTGTGCTTTTATGCCTCTTTGTGGCCCAATTTGAAATTCCCCTTCCTTTTGATAAAGTACGACGTTATTCGCAATACAATTTGTTCGAAAGGTTAGTGGGCAGAAAAGCACTCGACTCGCTTAACCTGCGGCGATGCCACAGATCTTCCATCACAGCACTAACGCGCTGGCGAAAATCACGATTTATGGCGCCGTTTTCATCATTGTTGCCTTGCTGTGGGTCGCTGTTGAACTAAATCGCTCGTCCTGGAACACAGGTCAGTGGGTTGAAAGGCAACAACCAGTTCAATTCAGCCACAAACATCACGTTGGTGACGATGGAATTGATTGTCGTTACTGCCACACGTCAGTCGAAACTGCAGCATCAGCCGGAATGCCTTCGACTAATACGTGCATGAATTGCCACAAGCAGATCTGGGCTGAGAGTCCTTATCTCGAACCAGTCCGCGCAAGTTTCCGCAACGGCAAGCCAATCGAATGGATTCGCGTGCACGACCTGCCGGATTACGCCTACTTCAATCACAGCATTCACGTAAAGAAAGGCGTCGGTTGTTCGACCTGTCACGGCCGCATCGACGAAATGCCCATCCTGTACCAGGCAAACACTTTGCAGATGGAGTGGTGCCTTGAATGTCATCGGGCGCCGGAAAGATTCCTGCGCGATACGAAAGACATCTTCAATATGACGTGGCGACCGGAAAACAAGACCGCCGATGAGTTGCAACAAGGATTGGATTGGAAGGCTAAGTACAAAGTTCAGGGCAAGGAAATCCTGACAAGTTGTTCGACTTGCCACCGCTGAAGACGTTTTGAAATGAGCGATAGCGACCGTCACATAAATTTCAAGCTGATGCGCGATCACATCCTGCGTTTGCAGGATGCTGAAACTCCGCGCGGTGGCAAGAAGTACTGGCGCAGTCTTGAAGAACTGGCCGATACGCCTCTGTTTCGTGAATTTGTCGAACGGGAGTTTCCGCAACAAGCGGAAGAATGGCACGATCCGATCGAGCGTCGTACGTTCATTAAATTGATGGGTGCTTCGCTGGCTTTAGCGGGCTTGAGTGGTTGCGTTTTCCAGCCGCCAGAGAAGATCGTTCCGAACGTCAAACAACCGGAAGAGTATGTTCCGGGCAAAGCGCTTTTCTTCGCAACTGCTGCTCCGTTGTTTGGGGCCGCAACGCCCGTGCTTGTCCGAAGCAATGACGGAAGGCCCACGAAGATCGAGGGCAATCCCGATCATCCAAACAATCGTCCCACTGATTTTCCACCAGAAGATCCAATTCGCGATCCGAGAGGCTCGAGCGCTACAGACATCTTTACGCAGGCATCGATTCTGAGTCTTTACGATCCGGATCGTTCCCCCACGCTCACCTATCGTGAGGACATTCGAACGTGGACCGCGTTTGTCGGAGAAATGCGCTCGATGCTCGACGAGCAGCGACCGAAACAAGGCGCGGGCATTCGTTTTCTGACGGAGTCGATCATTTCGCCGTCGTTTGGCGCACAGATGAAGGAGTTGTTGACCGCACTGCCGCAGGCTAAATGGCATCAGTATGAACCCGTCAACCGCGACAACGCGCGAGCCGGCGCGATGATGGCCTTGGGACAACCGGTAAATACGATCTATCGATTCGATTTGGCGCAGCGAGTTCTTTCGCTCGACGGTGATTTTCTGGCGCCGACTTTTCCGGGTTATCTGCGTTATTCGCGAGATTTCATGGCGCGCCGCCGCATCACCGAGACAAACAAAGAGATGAATCGTCTCTATGTGTTGGAGACGACGCCTTCAAACACGGGCGCGATCGCCGATCACGTTTGGGAAGTAAAGCCAAGCGAGTTTGAAGGATTTGCCAGAGCACTGGCATCAAACGTATCACTTCCCCCTGAGATGTGGGGCCAGCTTGGGCCACCATATGGTGGCAACCATCAAGATTGGAACGACGTCGTTGCGAAAGACTTAAGGGCACACAAAGGCGCCAGCATCGTGCTCGCAGGCGAAAACCAACCTCCAATAATCCACGCGTTGGCGCATGCGATGAACAACGCGCTCGGCAATGTCGGTAAGACCGTCTTCTACACCGACCCACTGGAAGTTAATCCGGTAGACCACCGCGAATCGCTGCAGGATCTCATCAACGATATCGACGCCGGACGTGTCGATTTGTTGGTGATTATCGGCGGCAATCCGGTACATAACACGCCCCTTGATCTGAAGCTCGATTTCAATCGTCTGGATCCGAAAGTAAAGCTACGCGTTCATCTCAGCGAGTACAAAGACGAGACCTCAGACGTCTGCCACTGGCATGTGCCCGCCGCTCACTATCTTGAATCGTGGGGCGATACACGTTCATACGACGGTACCGTCACGATCGTGCAGCCGCTGATCCAGCCACTTTACGACGGCAAGACTGCTTCCGAGTTGCTGGCTGTTTTTTCTGAGCAGTATGACCGCAAGCCATATGACATGGTTAAGAGTTTTTGGCAAACGCAGCGGAATCAGGGACAACCGCAGCAGACAGCAGCAGGAATTCAAAATTCTCAGCAGGCGGCGCCTGCGCCTGCTGCTACACCGGATTTCGAGATCTGGTGGCGACAGGCAATTCACGATGGTTTTATTCCAGATTCAGCGTTTCAACCAAAAACGATTTCACTGAATTCTGCTTGGGCCAATGAACAAACGCAGCCCACACAGCAACCGGCAGACGGCACGTTCGAGCTCGTGTTTCGAACCGATCCGTCAATCTACGACGGTCGTTTCGCAAATAATGGCTGGCTGCAGGAATTGCCCAAACCCCTGACGAAAGTCACCTGGGACAACGTCGCGATCGTGAGTCCGAATTCCGCGCAACAAATCGCGCGCGAGAATGTTAATCGCGGCGGCTCAAGAGGACGCGAGCACTACGTTCCGCTGGTTGAAATCACCACCCAACAAAATCACAAAATCACTGCTCCGCTTTGGATCTTGCCGGGTCAACCGGATGGAGTGATCACGTTACACCTTGGCTACGGACGGCGTTTGGCTGGCGAAGTTGGAAGTGGAAAACCCGGTCAGAACGAACCGGTAGGGTTCGACGCTTATCCGATCAGAACAGCTTCAGAACCCTGGTTCACTTCAGGAGTAACTGTCACAAATACCGGCCGGGACTATCTGCTCGCAACTACGCAGCTTCACTTCAATCTCGAAGATCCGAAATTCAGCACTCAAGAACGCGACATTGTTCGTTCGGAGACTCTCGAAGAGTTTCTCCACGGCGGCTCAGGGCACACGGAAGAAGAGAAACACGGGCACCCAACGCTTTATCCAGGCTACGACTATAAAAAACAGTCAGAAGACGCGTATGCGCCAAACTACGCCTGGGGCATGGCGATCGATCTGAACAACTGTATCGGCTGCAATGCGTGCACAGTCGCCTGCCAATCGGAGAACAACATTCCCGTTGTCGGCAAAACTGAAGTCGTGCGTAGCCGCGAGATGCACTGGATTCGCCTGGATACGTACTTCAAAGGATTCGATCCGAACCATCCGGAAGGCGTCAATTTCATGCCGGTTCCGTGCATGCACTGCGAGAACGCGCCCTGCGAGCCTGTTTGCCCCGTTCACGCCACAGTGCACAGCGCCGAAGGCCTGAACGACATGGTTTACAACCGCTGTGTCGGCACGAAGTATTGTTCGAATAACTGCCCGTACAAAGTGCGCCGGTTCAATTTCTTCCTTTACCAGGACTGGGACAAACCGACATACCAGTTGATGCGCAATCCTGACGTGTCAGTGCGGAGCCGCGGCGTGATGGAGAAGTGCAATTACTGCGTGCAGCGCATTCAGAACGCAAAGATTCAGGCAGAACTCGAGGATCGAACAGTCCGCGACGGCGAGATCGTCACCGCGTGTCAGGCTGTTTGTCCGACAGAGGCGATCGTGTTTGGTGATGTGAACGATCCGAACAGCCGCGTGTCGAAGTTGAAACAAAGCGAGCGTAATTATTCGCTGCTCGGGGAACTGAACACGAAACCGAGGACAACATACTTGGGGCAATTAAAAAACCCCAACCCGGAAATCAAATCTTAGCCGCTGATACACGCGGATAAACGCAGATCTGCGTTAATTCGCGTAAATCCGCGGCTAAAAATAAAATGCCGGACGAAGCAGACAAGCCATACACAGAAGGTCCGATGCACTCGACGTCGCCCGTGATCGATCCAGGGCTGACGTTTGCTTCCGTGACCGACAAGATCAGCTCGATCGTCCTGAAACGCAAGACGTCGCTCGCATGGTTCTTCGGCTTTGCGATCTCATTCGCACTGTTTCAGTTGATGCTCTTAACGATGACGAACTTGTTGTTCGTCGGTATCGGTTTGTGGGGCGTCAACGTACCGGTAGCCTGGGGTATCGACATTCTCAACTTCGTCTGGTGGATCGGAATCGGTCACGCCGGCACATTGATCTCCGCGATTCTGCTTTTGCTGCGGCAACGCTGGCGCACGTCGATCAACCGCTTCGCCGAGGCGATGACGCTTTTTGCGGTGGCCCAGGCGGGTATGTATCCCATATTCCACCTCGGGCGGCCGTGGTTGATGTACTGGTTGTTCCCATATCCCAACACGATGGGGATCTGGCCGCAGTTTCGCAGCCCTTTGATGTGGGACGTGTTCGCAGTTTCAACGTATGCGACCGTGTCGGCGATGTTCTGGTTTGTCGGTCTTATTCCCGACTTCGCAACGCTCCGCGACCGCGCTCGCAGCAAACCGTTTCAAATTCTCTACGGCATGCTCGCAATGGGCTGGCGCGGTTCTGCGCGTCACTGGCATCGCTACGAGATGGCTTACCTGCTGCTCGCCGGTCTGGCCACTCCACTCGTGCTTTCAGTACACACAATTGTCAGTTTTGACTTTGCCGTGGGCATCATTCCCGGTTGGCACGCCACGATCTTTCCGCCGTACTTCGTCGCTGGAGCAATCTACGCGGGCTTCGCGATGGTGCTCCTGCTGACGATTCCATTACGAAGGTTCTACGGTCTCGAAAGCTTTATCACCATGCGCCACATGCACAATATGGGCAAGGTGATGCTCGCCACCGGATTGATCGTCGGGTATGGCTACATCATGGAAGCGTTTTTTGGTTGGTACAGCGGTAACAAGTACGAGCGCTTCATGATCTGGAACCGCATGCACGGTCCATATTCGCTCTATTACTGGGCGTTGATTCTTTGCAACATCATCGCACCACAGTTTCTGTGGTCCAAAAAACTTCGTTCCAACCTGCTGGTGCTTTGGATCATTTCCTTCGTCGTTTCGATCGGCATGTGGCTGGAACGGTTTGTGATTGTGATTACCAGTTTGCATCGCGATTACCTGCCGTCGTCGTGGGGCATGTACCAACCGACGCAGTGGGACTGGGGCATGTTTATCGGAACGATCGGGTTCTTCTTTACGCTGCTGTTCCTGTTTATTCGCTTCCTGCCGATGATCTCTATTTTTGAAATGCGCACGATTCTGCCGGAAGCCGAGGTGGAGGAGTAGTTGGAAACAGAGAATAAACAGATCCACGTTACCGCAGGAGGTTCGCACCGGCGTCACACGCCGCCGCTTTATGGCGTGATGGCTGAGTTTGAGAACCCTTCGGATCTGGTAGCGGCTGCGCGTCGTGTTTATTCCCTTGGTTACCGCCGCATCAACGGTTATTCGCCGTATCCGATTGAGGAGTTGTCGGAAGCAATCGGATTCACGCACACGAGCTTGCCATTGATCGTCTTTATCGGAGGTCTGCTCGGCGGTATTGGTGGATTCTTGATGCAGTACTACATCGAGGTAATCGACTATCCGATCAATGTCGGTGGCAAGCCATACAACAGTTGGCCCGCGTTCATTCCGATTACCTTTGAAATGACGGTGCTGGTGGCGGCGTTCTCAGCTGTGCTGGGGATGTTGGTGCTCAACAAACTGCCGCAGCCCTATCATCCGGTCTTCAATCTACCGAATTTTGCGTTAGCAACGCGCGATCGCTTCTTCCTGGCAGTCGAAGCAAACGATTCGAAGTTTGATCACGCGGAAGTGGTGAACTTGTTAAAGAGCTTGAATGCAGTTGAAGTTACTGATGTCGAAGTCTGAAAAGACAGGAACAGGAGAAGTGTTCAGGAGCAGGATTCTATCCTGTGCCTGTCTGCTGCTCGTGCTTCTGGCTGTTGGTTGTCGTCGCGACATGCAGGATCAGCCTAAGATGAAGGCGTACCGTGGCACAACGTTCTTCGGTGATGGACTGTCCATGCGACAACCCATCGAAGGCACGATTGCGCGCGGCCAACTGCGTGCAGACTCCGAATACTACACCGGAAAGAAATCACGAGCCTCTGGCGGAACTCCAACAGCGCCGACTCAACAGCAGGCAACCGTTACGCAAGCAAACACATTCCCTGACGACGTCGATACTTTCCCGTTTTCAGTCACGAAAGAGATTGTTGACCGCGGTCGCCAACGCTACGACATATTCTGCTCCGCCTGTCACGGAATGACCGGAAATGGTGATGGCATGATCGTGCGTCGCGGTTTTCGTCGTGCCGCTTCCTTCAACGATGACCGGCTGCGACAAGCACCGGTCGGCCATTTCTTCGACGCGATCACAAACGGCTGGGGCGCGATGCCGTCTTATGCATCACAAATTCCAGTCCAGGATCGCTGGGCCATCATCACTTACATTCGCGCTTTGCAACTCAGTCAACAAAATATCGCCGCCGCTTCAGCGAGCCCGGCGCCTGCCGCATCAACCGCGCCATCATCCGGAGGACAACGATGATTCAATCATTCAATCCTCCGAACATGTCTGACTTTCAAAAGCGCGCGTTGATCGTTGGTATTGTCTTTCTGGTAGCCCTCGTGGCGAGCGCCTTTGTCAACAGCAAACACTTCTTTCAATCGTATCTCATCGGTTGGACGTTTTGGGTCGGGATCAGCATCGGTTCGCTCGCGCTATTGATGTTGCAACACTTGACTGGCGGTGGTTGGGGATTAGTGATCCGCCGTTCACTCGAAGCTGCAACGAGAGTGCTGCCTTTGATGGGGATCTTGTTTGTGCCGGTTCTTCTCGGTGCTCATTCGATCTATCACGAATGGACGGACCCCGAAAATGAAGTGGTCAAGTTCAAGATACCGTATTTGAATTTGCGGTTCTTTACCGTCCGCGCAGTGGTCTACTTTGCGATCTGGCTCACACTCGCGTTCCTGCTGAACAAGTGGTCGCTCGAACAGGATCGAACCGCAAACAATCGCTACACGAAAAACATGCGCCTGCTCGCCGGTCCGGGAATGGTGGTGCTGATTTTCAGTGTCACTTTTGCCTCGATCGACTGGTACATGTCACTCGAGCCCGAATGGTTTTCAACGATCTACGGGTTCATCTACCTGGCGGCCTGGAGTCTGAGCGCGCTCGCGTTTGTGATCGCCGTGATGGCTCGGCTTTCTCGCGAAGAACCGATGAAGCGAATCGTGGCACCGTTGCATTTTCACGATCTCGGAAAACTGCTGCTGGCGCTGGTCATGCTCTGGGCTTACTTCGCATTTTCGCAGTTTCTGATTATCTGGTCCGGCAATCTTCCGGAAGAGATCGGCTATTACCTCGAGCGCATACACGGCCCGTGGGGCGCAACTATCGTCACGATTGGAATACTCCATTTCGCAGCACCCTTTTTGTTTCTGCTGTCGCGGAGTAACAAACGCAATCCAAGCCGGTTGGTTGTGATTGCGACACTCATTCTCCTGATGCGTGCTGTGGATCTTTTGTGGATGCTGGTGCCCGCGTTTCCGGATCACAAATGGATCTGGCTCGATGTGATTTCGTTACTTGGTTTTGGTGGTTTGTGGCTGGCGTTCTTTACCTGGCAATTGGACAAACGATCGTTGATTCCGATTAACGATCCGCAGTTTGAGTCGACGGTTGCGCAAATGCATGCTGGTGGACATTAGCCACGGGTTCGCACGGATTTATATCAATGGCAAAAAAACACAAAGGCAACGGGCATAAAACAGAAACGCCGGACGTGTCGCACATCCGTAACGTCGAAGTTACACATGAGACAAGCGACGTCAGTGTGCGCGGGGTGCTCACGTTCGTTGTCGTGCTGACGATTGCTACGGCGGCCGTATCACTTGGCATGGCGCTCTTGTTCAACTATTTCGATGCGCAGGAAGCCAAAGAACCAAAGCGTGGACGTATGGTTGTGACAGAGAAAGACAAACGGCTGCCACCTGAGCCGCGTTTACAAGCAGCACCCGGGTTCGAGATCACTCTGGAGGATGGTAAGAAAGTAGATCTCGAGAATGCCGTACCACAAGCTGAGTATGACGCTCTTCGCAAACAGTGGGACGAGAATCTCAGGACTGGATTAAAAGACCATTCGGGAAATGTGGTCGGCATGCCGATCCAACAGGCGATGGAGAAGATCGTTGCCGACGGATTGCCATCAAAAGTAAAAGGGCCGGCCGGAAAATTGTCAGATTACGCGATCAGCATGCCAACCGCGTCGAGTTCCGGCAGAGAAGTAGAAAAGAGACTGCAATGAGGTCCACAGATTTCGCAGATTACACCGAGAAAAGAAAAAACAGGAAAACTGTTTTTATGTATCTATGTAATCTGTGGATGGTTTTGCTTTTTTCGACTTTCGTGTTTGCTCAATCTCCTCCGGGACCAAGTTCTCCGCTTTACGGTGCACGTCCGGAAACGGGAAGCCCGTCGACAGGACTCCCAACTGCGCTGCGGGATATTCGAATTGAACAAAAACTGGACCAGCAGTTACCGCTCGATCTGGTCTTTCGCGATGAAAATGGTCAGCCAGTGAAGCTCGGGCAATACTTCGGACAGAAACCAGTCGTGCTTGCCTTCGTCTATTACGACTGCCCGATGCTCTGCACGCAGGTGCTCAATGGCATGGTGACGTCGTTTCGCGTGCTACCGTTTCAGATTGGAAAAGAGTTTGACGTTGTCACAGTCAGTTTTGATCCGCGCGAAACAAATACGCTCGCTACCGCCAAGAAGCAGGTCTACATGAAATACCTGCCCGAACGGATGAGAGCGGAAGCAAACAGCGGCTGGCACTTTTTGACGGGTGACCAGGACAACATAGCGAAATTAACTGAGGCTGCCGGCTTCCACTATCGCTACGACGAAGCCACGAAACAGTTTGCACACGCCAGCGGCATCATGCTGACCACGCCGCAGGGAAAACTTTCAAGGTACTTCTACGGGATCGATTATCCCGCGCGTGACCTGCGTCTCGGATTGATCGAATCGTCAGCAAACAAGATTGGAAGTCCTGTAGATCAACTGCTGCTTTATTGTTACCACTACGATCCAGCGACCGGCAGGTATGGAGCGGCAGTAATGAAGGTAATGCGGATTGCGGGCGTGGCAACGCTGCTCGCAATCGTTGCAATGATTCTGGTCCTTAAAGGACGTAACACTAAAGTGATAGAAGCGAAAACTGGAGGCGCCGAGCTGTAATGCAGTCGTGGATTCCACTGGTGCCTGACAGTGCTTCGACCTTCTCCTGGAAGGTTGATGCCCTCTACTTCTATCTCTCAGGCGTCACTCTGTTCTTTACGCTGCTGATCTCAGCCGTGCTGATCTTCTTTGTCATTCGTTACCGGCGCCGGACGCCGTACGAGATTCCGCGTCCCGTCGCCGGTTCGCATAAGCTTGAGACTCTCTGGACCATCATCCCCTTCATCATCGCCATGACGATGTTTGGCTGGGGTGCACAAGTTTACTTTCAGCAATACAAACCGCCTGCAAATGCGATTGAAGTTTACGTAGTTGGCAAGCAGTGGATGTGGAAACTCCAGCATGCGACTGGCCAACGAGAGATCAACCAGTTGCACGTTCCGGTCGGACGCAAGATCAAGTTGATCATGACCTCAGAAGATGCCATTCACGACTTCTTTGTGCCGGCGTTTCGCACCAAGATGGACGTCGTGCCCGGCAAGTACACCACGTTGTGGTTTGAGGCAACAACGCCGGGAACGTATCACCTGTTTTGCGCCGAGTACTGCGGCATGAACCACTCCGGTATGACCGGGTCAATCATCGTGATGGAACCGAGAGAGTTTGATAACTGGTTGAGTGGCAGTACAGGCAGCACAACTCCTGCTGCCGCTGGTCAGCAGTTGTTTCAGACGCTTGGCTGTGCCTCGTGTCATGGAGCAAACGGCGAAGGCGGACGTGGTCCGACACTCGCCGGCGTGTTTGGGAATACGACGCAATTGCAGACAGGAGAGTCGGTCAGGGTAGACGAAGGTTACGTGCGTGAATCGATCACCAATCCGCAGGCGAAGTTGGTCGCCGGTTTCGGTCCAATCATGCCGACGTTCCAGGGCCAGATAAGTGAAGACCAGTTAGTGCAGTTGATCGCGTTCATTAAATCGCTACCGGCCGGCGGACAAACGCCGGCGTCGGCACAAGCCGCGCGACCAGCAGGGTCGCCGGCGCAGAATTTGAAATGAGCCACAAAAAGACACAAACAACGGTCACGTCCCACTCGAGAGGCGAGTGCCTCCTGGGTCAAAGACCGTCAAAAGTATTCGATTCGTCATTCTTAATAGCCCGTGTTTGTTGTTTGTGATTTTTGTGCCTCTTGTGGCGAATATTAGTATGAGACCGATAGAGTATTACGAACCGCCAGTACCATCCAAGGTCAACTACATCAATGCCCAGTACGGGTTGAAGTCGTGGTTGCTCACCAGGGATCACAAGCGCATTGCGCTGTTGTACCTTGGGTCAATCACCTTCTTCTTCTTCATTGGTGGCCTTTATGCATTGATGATTCGCCTTGAACTGCTCACGCCGCAGGGCGATTTTCTCCAGTCAGCAACTTATAACAAGGTCTTTACCCAGCATGGCATCATAATGATCTTTTTCTTCCTGATTCCATCGATACCGGCGACGCTGGGCAACTTCCTCGTGCCGATGATGATTGGGGCTAAAGATCTCGCCTTCCCACGAATCAATCTTCTGAGCTGGTACATTTATCTGCTGGGCGGAGTTGTCACTATCTACGCACTGCTGGCCGGCGGCGTGGATACAGGCTGGACGTTCTACACACCTTTCAGTACGACCTTCTCAAACTCGTATGTAGTCGCAACTGGTCTGGGAATTTTTATCAACGGCTTCTCCTCGATTCTGACGGGTCTAAATTTCATCGTCACGATTCACACCATGCGCGCGCCAGGCATGACGTGGTTTCGATTGCCGTTGTTCATCTGGGCTCACTATGCGACCAGCCTGATCATGATCCTCGGCACTCCGGTGATCGCGATCACGATTCTGCTGCTCGCATTTGAGCGCGTCTCGCGAGTCGGAATTTTTGACCCGGCACTAGGCGGAGATCCGATTCTCTTTCAGCACTTGTTCTGGTTCTATTCCCATCCGGCTGTTTACATCATGATCCTGCCGTCGATGGGCGTGATCAGCGAGTTGATCGCAAACTTCTCGCGCAAGAACATCTTCGGCTACAGCTTCGTCGCGTTTTCAAGCCTGGCAATTGCGGTGTTTGGTTTCCTGGTTTGGGGTCACCACCTGTTTGTTACCAGCCAGTCGGTCTACGCGGGAATGATCTTCTCGTTCCTGAGCTTTGCAGTCGCCATTCCTTCGGCCATCAAGGTTTTCAACTGGACCGCAACGCTCTATAAATCGTCGATCTCTTACGATACGCCGATGCTCTACGCGCTCGGGTTCATCGGTCTGTTTACAGTCGGTGGCATGACTGGTTTATTCCTGGCCTCGCTCGCGGTCGACGTGCATTTGAGCGACACCTATTTCGTCGTTGCACACTTCCACTACATCATGGTTGGCGGAGCATTGATGGGCTACCTCGGCGGTCTGCACTACTGGTGGCCCAAAATAACCGGACGCATGTATCCCGAAGGTTGGGGCCGATTCAGCGCACTCGTGATCTTCGTCGGGTTCAATCTAACGTTTCTGCCGCAATTTGTTGCGGGTTACCTCGGCATGCCGCGACGCTACCATGCTTATCCACCGGAGTTTCAGGTGTTCAACGTGTTGTCGACTGCGGGTGCATCGATTCTCGGGTTTGGCATGTTAATTCCGGCGATTTACTTCGTGTGGTCCATGCGTTACGGCAAGCGCGCCGAAGCGAATCCATGGCACTTGCCCGGACTCGAGTGGCGCACGCAATCGCCGCCACCAACTGAGAATTTTGAAGTGACGCCCATTGTCACGTGGGAAGCCTACGAATTTGCGCCTGCGGAAGAAACCGAGGTTATCGGCAAGTTCAAACCTGAACTGGAGCAGATTTGATTTGGAGTTTTTAGAAAAAGAAACATGGCGGATGTAATGAACAGTCACGCGACAACATCTGGAACGCACGGCCATCGCGCGTTGCAGCACCATTTCGAAAACATGGAGCAGCAACGTGAAGCCGGAACGCTCGGAATGTGGGTGTTTCTCGTGACTGAGATCATGTTCTTCGGCGGCATGTTTCTAGCTTACACGCTTTACCGATCGAAGTATCCGGCAGCCTTTGCATCGGCCAGTAACCATCTCGATATCACGCTCGGCGCACTCAATACAGGCGTCCTGATCCTGAGCAGTTTCACCATGGCGATGGCGGTGTATTTCACACAGGTTGGTAAGCGACGCCCGCAGATTTTTTGTTTGATCGCGACACTGATCCTTGGTTTGACGTTCCTTGGTGTGAAAGCCAAGGAATACCACGATAAATATGAAGACCGCTTGATTCCGGGCTACCTGATTCCCGGCGCACCGTTTGGTCCGGCTGTGCAGAAGGAAGGCGAACCCCCGGATCATCACAAACTGCATCTGCTTCCGGGTGCAACTGTGGAACAGGTCCAAATGTTTTACTGGATCTACTTCGCCATGACCGGCATGCACGCGTTGCACATGATCATAGGCGCCGGGCTGTTGACGTTTCTCTTGATCTTTTCAATCAAAGGACGCTTCGATCCTGAGTATCACAGCCCGGTCGAAGTGATCGGGCTTTACTGGCACTTTGTAGATATCGTGTGGATCTTCCTGTTCCCGTTGTTGTACTTGCTGGGACGACACTTCGAACACGGATAGTTTTATTGGAATGAGCGAACATATAGTTCCAGTCAGAGTTTACGTGACTATCTTCCTGGTGCTGCTGGTGGGCACATTGTTGACTGTTATGGCGGCCTTTTACGATTTCCCGGGGAGGCTCAACACGATCGTCGCGATGACCATCGCTACCACGAAAGCCACGTTTGTCGTGCTCTACTTCATGCACGTACGCTACAGCATACGTCTGGTATGGGTGATTGTGGCGTCCGCTTTGTTCTGGATGGCGATAATGTTCGCGCTAACGTTCAGCGACTACTGGACCCGCGATTGGATGCGAGTCGGGTACTAGCGCTACTCGCCAGGTTGTAGGGTTGTTTCCCGCACTTCGATCAATCGCTTACACGAAGGGCAATTCAAACGAATGGTGGCGTCCGAGGTTTTGATGGGCACGCCACAAAAAGGGCAAGTGCCGTTAACTTCGTTGTGATGGAGGAGGTCGCGCATCATAATCACAGGCAGGACGAGCCCGGCGATTAGCAGTGGGATACCGAAAATCAGGCCGATGGTCGCACCTTGTCCGAGAGTCAAACTAATTACGAGGCCGGCAATGAAGAGCACCAGGCCAATGCCAACGCTGAAGGAGAAGCTATAAGCGCTATCAAATGTACGGCCTGATTTCGCAACATCCGGTCGATTGGCGTCCATCTTAAAAAAACCTCCTAATGCGTGGGATGTTCTGGGGAGACGCTAAAGAGCTTGGTAGAAGTGACTTTTACCCCCGCATGGGAAGCATTGTCAAATGAATCCGCGTTAATCTGTAGCTAATACTTTCTTGATATGACACCTTTTGAGAACTTTTTACACCAGCAGGACGAAGAAGCGTGGTCGGCAACATTGACCACTTTGTTGCGTTCAATCCACGATGTGGACCGCAACGCGACGCAGATCTGGTTTGCCTTTTATCCACTGTCGCTCTTTCAGGCGCTCGAACAGTCCGAAGATCCGGAAACCCTCGCGCAGCGGTTGTTACTGCAAGGCAAGTATTACCTGAAGGATCAGATCGATTCGTCGCACACGTTTCTTTACGGGCATCGTTACTGGTCCGAAGTGAAGGCCGCCGTACAGAAGTACGCACACGATTTTTCGATCAGTGATAATCGTCCGCTTTCAGATCAGATTTTATTCGTGGCCCAGCAAGCCGCAAAAGCAGCCAGGGTCGATCAGTCGCTCGTGATCGGCATCACGGCGGTCGCTTTCATGGCGCTTCAACAAGCAGGATTGGCAGCATTTGAAGCCGCCGCGGGCCAGGTGCTTATTGATAAAAAACACGCACGCAAGTCGCCCTCCGACGTCTTACGAGAACGAGCCGTGGACGATAGTCAGGGCTTTTTGAGTTTTCTTAAAACAGTCGATAAGAAATGGACTGTCACTTACGACGAGAACGACGACCGGGCGAAGTATTGCTTGAATCACCAACAGGATCTCGCGTGGGGCGCAGCCGACGACCGAAGTCGTAACTGGAGAGAGTTGGATCCACGTCGCGTCGAAGGAAGGATTCCAGTCGAATGTCGCTCGGCATCATGCGGAACGTGTTGGGTTGGAGTTCTGGGCGGCGCCGAAAAACTCACAGATGTAGCTGCTCGTGAAGGAAAGAAGATCAAGGAGTTTGGCTACGTTGACACGTCGGAAGCGAAGCCGCTGATTCGGCTTGCATGCCAGGCACAGGCACTCGGCGCAGTCTCGATCGTGATTCCACCGTGGAATGGTGTGTTCGGCAAGTATTTGGCTAAATTGAAAGATTAATTTAGCTTATGTCGACACCTTTACTTTACGTTCTTTTGGCGGCGCTGCTCTGGAGTACTGGCGGGCTGTTCATAAAATGGACCACGCTTGCAGGGCTCGAACTGTCTTTCTGGCGTTCCTTGTTCGCGATTTTCACAGTGGCATTTTTCACGAGGCGAGAGGGGTTCGGCATTAATAAGCTCACCGCCGTCGCGTCGTTTCTCTACGCCGTATTGCTTATCCTTTTTGTTCTCGCAACGAAGACGACGACTGCCGCAAATGCGATCTTTCTGCAATACACCGCGCCTGTTTACCTGCTGATTCTCGAACCAATTGTTTACAAAGAGAAATTTCGCTCGCGGGATCTGATTACCGTGCTGGTGTGTCTTAGTGGCATGGCGATGTTCTTTGTGGGCCAACTACGGCCGCAGGACGTGACCGGCAACCTGATGGCGCTCGCGTCAGGATTGTGTTTTGCGCTTTATTTTTTGCTGCTTCGTCATCCGCGCGCGCGAGAAGTTAATCGTGCTTCCTCGGTGATCTACGGCAACACACTGGCAGTTATCATGACTGCGCCATGGGGCCTCGCCACGCTCACCAGCATCACCGGACACGATGTCGTCGGGGTTGCGTACCTTGGAATTGTTCAGCTCGGCATTAGCTATACGCTTTTTACGAGTGGCATGGCGCGCGGCGTAAGATCGCTGGATGCCGGCATCATTTGTTACGTCGAACCCGTACTGAATCCCGTTTGGGTCTTCTTATTGCTGGGGGAAAAACCCTCCACCTGGGCTCTCCTCGGCGGCTCAATCATCATCATCGCCGTCATCTATCACATGCTTCTGGATGCACGAGGTAAACGGAAAGCGAACGGACTGCCCCTTGAAGCAGCACACGGCTAATCCGTTACTTATCCGCGCAGCTCCGCGGCCTAAACCAGCCAATTGGGACGACTGTCGTAGTAGCTCGGCGTACGATCGGGATAGCGTTTCTTGTACTGCTGATACCGCGCGAGCAGTTTCTCGTAGCGCTTATTGGAAGAGTGAACCGGTTTGTGCGGAATGGCTCGCAGATGGTCCTCGATCTTCAACATCCTGTGTGGGGAGAAGCGCCAGTCGTACTTTCCAAGATCGTAAAGACTCGTCAGACCATACCCTTTCAGCCGCCCCGTGAAATCGACAAACGGATCGGAATAACTCAACGCTAAATCCCTGACCGATCGATACACTGGTTTACGTCCGTGAAGTCCGGCATCACGCGAACGTGCAACCGCTCCCCAATGTCCGTCTTGTTTGAACGCAAAAACGACATGGTCCAGGAGGTCCTGCGATTCGAGATCGAGCAGCAGTGGCGCGTAACCGTGCTGCTCAAGAATGACTGCGGCAGCCACAGCAGCTTCGAGGCAATGAGCTTCGTGATGCTTCAGTACTTCGCGAAACGATCTCATCGTGCCGCCGCTGCGTTCCCAGTTGTAAGGCAGCGAACTGAAATAGCGCTGTACTTTCGCGGGTGTGTTGAGCCGTTGGACCAGTGTCCACTCGGCAGCGGTGAAGCAGGTTTTGTTCGGAATCATGCGTGAATCGGGTGACTTTGTTCGCCTATGAGACAAAAGCCTGTACCTGCACTTGCCTGAATCAATCGCAAATGTCAGACTTACCGAGCGCTTATGATCCAGCAACAAAGAAGCTGGCTGTTAGCGTAAATCATTCTCGGTATTTTCCGTTCGATATTTATTTCCAGCAATGAACCAGCAGGCTATAGCTTCCCAAAAAACTCGCGCTGAACAAGAAACTGAAAATGAGGCAAATCGTCTTCGTGAGCAAGTGGACGCCGCTTTGGCGTCGGTCGTTTCTCGCTCAACAGACGAGGTTGAATCACTGCAGACCGCGGCCGATCGCATCGAGCGCGCTGCCCGCGACCTCGCCGATGCCTTGCGCGAACTCGCACGCCAGCGCAAGAGCCCGGATATCTTGTAATCAACCACTGTCTCACTTAATCGCTCTATGGAACTTCTTTGTCTTTGATTGGAGACTGCTTAATGGCATCAATTCGCACTGCCGCAACTACTGAACACCTGGGCCGAAAAAATACCTCATACGAGTTGGACAACTACGGAATCAAAGAACCAGCTCGTGTTTACTGGAACCTCAACGCCTCCGAACTCTATGAAGAGATCGCGCGCCGCGAGGAAGGCGTTCTTTCAAATTTCGGCGCCATGATCGTCGACACAGGTGAACACACCGGCCGCGCTGCGAAAGACAAGGCTATCGTCCGCGAACCCGGCAGCGAAGATAAAGTTTTCTGGGGCGACGTCAACAAAGATTTTTCTCAGGAAAAGTTCAACGCATTGAAAGAACGGATGATGGCCCACGCAAAACAGCGCGACCTTTTTGTGCAGGACACCTTCGTGGGAGCAGATGCGACATACCGGTTACCGATCCGTGTGGTGAATGAACTCGCCTGGCACTCTCTGTTTGCGCGCACGATGTTCATCAGCGACACCACTGCAACTGAGCCACACAAACCCGAATTCACCATCATCAACTTTCCAAGCTTCCAGGCCGATCCACAACGCGACGGCACACGCTCGCCAACGTTTATCCTGATGGACTTCAGCCAGCGTTTAGTTTTGATAGGCGGAACGTCTTACGCTGGTGAAACGAAGAAGAGTGCATTCACGATCATGAACTACCTGCTGCCGCAGCGCGACGTGATGAGCATGCACTGCTCGGCCAACGTCGGCTCGGAGGGCGACGTGGCGATCTTCTTTGGTCTCTCGGGCACCGGCAAAACAACGCTTTCTGCTGATCCTGAACGTCGTTTAATCGGCGACGACGAGCATGGCTGGTCCGAGGATGGCGTTTTTAACTTCGAAGGCGGTTGCTACGCGAAAGTGATCAAGTTGTCGGCAGAAGCTGAGCCAGACATCTATCGCACAACGAAGATGTTTGGAACGATCCTCGAGAACGTCGTCTACGATGAGATAACTCGGAGGATCGACCTCGACGACGCTCGTAAGACTGAGAACACGCGCGCGTCGTATCCACTCACAAGCATCAACAACATCGTCCCTGAAGGACGCGCGGGACATCCGCGGAACATCATCATGTTGACGGCCGACGCTTTTGGCGTGCTGCCACCCGTCGCACGTTTATCGCCGGAACAGGCGATGTATCACTTCCTCTCGGGCTACACGGCGAAAGTCGCAGGCACCGAAAGAGGTATCAAGGAACCGGAAGCAACTTTCTCTACCTGCTTTGGTGCGCCATTCATGGTCCTTCACCCTGGAGTTTATGCTGACCTGCTTGGCAAACAGATGGCGCGTCACAATGCGGCGTGCTGGTTGATTAACACTGGCTGGAGTGGTGGACCATACGGGGTGGGCCAACGTATGAAGATCCGCTACACAAGAGCGATGATTCGGGCGATTTTGAATGGTTCTCTCGCACAAACTGCGACCACACCCGATCGGATCTTCGGCGTAAACGTTCCGGTCTCGTGTCCTGACGTGCCGAGCGAGGTACTGCAACCACGCAACACGTGGGAAGACAAGGAAGCTTACGATAAGCAGGCGAAGGATCTGGCAAGAAGATTTAACGACAACTTCAAGAAATACGAAGCGGGCGTGTCGGAAGCTGTGAGGGCAGTAGCTCCGAAACTAGATTAGAACGCGTTACCCTGGCGGCCAGCTCAGCGGACGTCCAGCCAGCACATGAACGTGCAAATGAAACACTGATTGCCCCGCACCGGCGCCAGTATTAATCACCGTCCGATAGGCCTCGTGCCCTAGATCATTCGCGACGCGCGCACTGACCCGCAGTAAGTGCCCAAGCAGCCCCTCATCCTTCTGAGAAGCATCATCAAGTGATTCGAGGTGCTCGCGCGGAATCACGAGCACGTGCGTAGGCGCCTGTGGGTTGATGTCTCGAATTACCACGCAGCGATCATCCTGGTAAACGAAGTCAGCGGGAATTTGTCCCGTGATGATCTTGCAAAATAAACAATTCTCTTCCGCCACTGTTCCCTCCTTGCCTCAAACCGGTTCGAGAATTGGCGCCGTAACAACCGGCGAGAGGATTCGCTCGATATCAGCACCAACTGCACGTAGCTTTGCCTCGATCTTTTCGTAACCACGATCGATATGGTAAACGCGATCGATCAGTGTCTCATTCTTTGCAATCAATCCCGCCAGCACAAGCGATGCTGAAGCACGCAAATCAGACGCGATCACTTTTGTGCCGTGGAGCTCTGTTGGGCCATCAACAATTGCTGAACGACCGTCGATATGAATCTGAGCTCCCATGCGCTGCAACTCCGAAGCGTGCATGAACCGGTTCTCAAAGACAGTTTCAACAATGTCCGAGCGTCCCTGCGCCTGCGTCATCAACACCATGTACTGTGCCTGCATGTCCGTCGGAAAACTCGGATAGGGCTCAGTGGTCACGTTCGTCGCCTTTAAGCCGTCAGGGCACGAGACCTCCAACGTAGTCGGATTAACTTCCTTGATGACCACACCAACGTCCCTCAGTTGTGAGATCACGCTTTTGAGATGATCTGGACGACAGTCTTTGATCTCGAGGTGTCCCGACGTCAGCGCCGCAGCGACGATAAAAGTTCCGGTCTCGATTCTATCGGGAATGATCGTATGTTCGGCGCCGCCGAGAGATTCGACTCCTTCGATCTGTATCGTCTCTGATCCTGCACCATTAACGCGGGCGCCCATCTTGTTCAGTAGGTCCGCAAGATCAACGATTTCCGGCTCGCACGCCGCGTTGTGAAGCGTCGTTATGCCTCGGGCGAGTGTCGCCGCCATCATCAGGTTTTCAGTTCCGGTAACCGTTACTTTGCTGAAGTGAATATCAGCGGCGTGCAAACGGCCGTCTTTCGGCGCCCGTGCGACAACATTTCCCGCTTCGAGTTTTACTTCTGCACCAAACTTCTCAAACCCCGCCAGATGCAGATCGATTGGCCGGGTACCGATCGCGCAACCTCCTGGCAGGGAAACCTTCGCTTTCCCAAAGCGCGCCAGCAGTGGTCCAAGCGCAAGCACCGACGCGCGCATGGTCTTTACGAGTTCATACGGGGCTTCGAAGAGTTCGACGTGTGCAGCGGTGATCTTATGAGTTCTGAGCTCGGGAGTTAAAACAGTCGCGCCGATATCTTCAAGCAGCCGGCGCTGCGTGATGATGTCACGCACGTAAGGAATGTTGTGCAGGGTAACGGTGTCAGGCGTGAGCAGTGCCGCAGCCATGCATGGCAACGCCGAGTTTTTGGCACCGCTAATCGAAACTCTGCCGTGAAGTGGCCGGCCACCTGAGATACGAAACTTGTCCACGATGCGGGACAGAGTAAATGAAAATCATGTCAAAACGCCACTTGAAAGAACGTTAGCCACAGATTTACACGGAAGAAATCCGGATTTCGTATCCGTGCAATCTGTGGCTTCGCACCGCCCTCTTGCTCGCTCAACCTATTCGTTCGTGGTAACTCGTTTTAGATGAACACCACCGTTTGTAGTCATTGCTTTGACCATTGCTCCACCTGAGCCGAGATTGACGGCTATCTGCTTGTTGATTCGACCCTGAACAGTCACCGGGAAATCAACACTCACGCTTCCATTGACAGTTCCGGTTTGGAGCTGAGCCGAATAATTCTCGGGCACTGACAGGATGATGCCGCCGTTTGTTGTACTGACATCGAGACTGTCGCCATCCCATCGATCGCCGGCCAGCTCAATCACCAAACCGCCGTTGGTCGTAGAACCACGTACTGCGCCACCAACTCGCTTGAGAACCACTCCGCCATTCAATGCAGTAAAGTCGATCCGGCCGTTGACGTCGGCGATCGCAATTCCGCCATTCGTAGTCTCAATTGAAAGATCCGCGCGTCGCGGCACGAATACTTCGTAACTGACGTTCCAGTTGTAGTCTTTGCGACTTTCAGGACCACTCGCAAAAATCTTCGCGCCACTGGTTTCGATCCTAATCTGGCGGCCTAACGCCTCCGCCTCAGCAGCAGTCGGCGCACCGGTTTGCACGCGCGCACGAATCAGAAGCTGATTCTGGTCCCAACCTTTTACGGAAACGCCTCCGTTTTGCTTACCGTCGATCGCGATCGCGCCGCCACTCAACGCCAGTGTCTGCTCTCGAATCTCACAATTGCCAACCAGCCTGTCGTTGTACCAGTTGTTCTCGTTACAAGTCAGCGTACGATCTTTACTCTTATCTTTTTGCGACATGACCGCCACACCGGTGAAGGTCACCAGCGTAGCAATCAACACACTTCGGCCTAAGAACCTGTACATAACTCGGTCTCCTTACAATGTCTGGGGTTGTTTTTAGTCTTCGCTTTTTCGCGGCTCTGAAGCGTAAACACCGCAGCCGTCAGGGTTGTGACACGTATTTGATCAGGTTTTTTGCAAAACTACGATGCGAGGAATTCCCTGAAGATCCGGACGAATATCGCGCAACGACCACGCACTGCTCTGGACAAGCTCCGTCACAGCCTGCCCCTGGCTAAATCCAATTTCCATAATCATGTGCCCATTCGGCTTAATAAACGCGGACGCCTCGTCGATCAATCGACGAATTACGCTCAAGCCGTCCGGACCGGGCGACAAGGCCACGAGTGGTTCATGGTCCCTCACCTCGCGTTGCAATCCTGCGAGTGCTGACCAGTCGACGTAGGGCGGATTGGAAACAATCAAGTCAAACTGATGGTCACGCGAATCGATTGAGTCGAAGCAATCAGAAACTACAAACAGCGTTCGGTCAGCCACAGAATGATTCTGCGCGTTGAGTTTTGCAATCTCGAGTGCAGCCGAAGATTTGTCTATGGCCACTGCTCGAGCGTAAACGATCTCACATAGCAACGTTACGCCGATACAGCCCGATCCTGTTCCTACATCGCAGATAAACGGTGCGCCACTATCGCCAACAATCTGGAGCGCAGCTTCGACGAGCAGCTCAGTTTCGGGACGCGGAATCAAAACAGCGCGCGTCACGCAAAACTCGCGACCATAGAAGTCCTGAACTCCGGTGATGTACTGCAGCGGCTCCCCACTCGCACGTCGTTGCACAAACTCGCGGAATCGGTCCAGCGAATTTTCGTCGACTTCATCCTCGGCGTGACTGATGAGATACGTTCGATCCTTGCCGAGAATGAATGACAGCAGCGAACCCACCTCACGACGAGCCTCCGGCACACCCACAGATTCGAGCTCTCGCCCGGATTCTCTCAGAAGTTCAGCAATAGAACTTTTCATCAGCCGCAGATTAACGCAGATTAACGCAGATCTGATCAGCGTTTATCTGCGTTCATCTGCGGCTGGACTTCTTTTATGGGAACCATTCATGATTCAATGTTTTTAGTAAACATAAGAACGAGTCTCGTTCCTCCCGTGACGCAGGACCCCCGCAGCTAACAAGCTCGGGGGTTCTGGCGTAAAAGGGTCGAAGTTTAACAACGTTGGTCTCGAGGGTCGCCCGTGGATGCATTATCCAAAAGCTGTCTGTTATTCGTTCTGAATGGGCTTGATGCCCAACTTACTTTGCTATGGATTCGCCTCAACGTCGCTTCCGAGGGCAATGCGTTAATGGCTCGCGTACTCCAACACGGCGAGCTGACGTTTCTTGGCGCGAAAGTCGCCATCGGCGCTTTTGCCGCGATTATTCTCTATCGTTGTGCTCATCTGCCCGTCGCCCGACACGGTCTAACCGCGGTGCTCGGAATTTATGCCGTGCTCATGCTAATCCACGCGGCCACCGGTTGTGTGGCGCTCGGTTGGCAGGGACCAGTCATCGTTCTTGGTTACGTCGAAAATCTGCCGCACGCTTTTCTTTCACTCTTCGTTTAGAACAAAACGAAACTCGCCTCGAGCGTCCTGCGTTGGTACAATCGTCTCGCAACGGCACCCGCTTTGCGAGCATCCTAAAACCGCGATGTTGGCGTTGAGCCAAAATCCATATTTTTAGAGAGGGAAGACGCTTATGTATAGACTTTCCGCCCGCCAAATTCTTTTAATTGCTCTTATCTCAGGAATATTTGCCGCCGGTGTAGTTGTAATTCTGGACCGCGTTTCAAACCGTTTTCAGCCTTCACAGGCAGCGTACACGGAAAACGCGCCGGCCGGGATTACTGACCCCGCAAGTTCGACTGATGAACAGAACAATATCGAGGTTTATCGCACGCTCAGTCCGGGCGTCGTGTTCATCCATTCCACTTCTTATGCACGCGATTTCTTTGGATTTGTCGAACCACAGGAAGGCTCTGGTTCCGGCTCCATACTTGACCAGCAAGGCAACATACTGACGAATTATCACGTCATTGAAGGCGCCCAAAAACTTTCCGTCAGTATGGGGGGAAAGAGAGATTATCCGGCAGTTGTTGTGGGAGGCGATCCGGATACCGACCTGGCGGTTATTCGGCTTACAGAAAAACCCACCGGTCCGCTAACCGCGGTGCCTTTGGGCGATTCGGACAAGCTCGTCGTGGGCCAGAAGGTCCTGGCGATCGGCAACCCGTTCGGTCTTGATAGAACGCTGACAACCGGCGTCATCAGTGGCTTGCAGCGTCCACTTCGCGCCCGCAATAACAGGCTGATCGAAGGTGCGATTCAGACGGATGCCTCGATCAATCCAGGTAATTCCGGTGGACCATTGCTCGATTCACACGGTCGCATGATCGGGATCAATTCTCAGATCCTGTCGCCGTCAGGCAGTTCAGCAGGCGTTGGTTTCGCAGTGCCCGTGAGTATCGCAAAACGAGTTGTGCCGCAGTTGCTCCAGAACGGTCGCGTGCGTCGTCCGAAGCTGGGTATCAGCACGCGTGATATTCAATCCCTTCGCAATCAGATCGATCTGCCGGTTGAAGACGGTGTTTTGATTTACCAGGTAGCTCGTGGCAGTGGCGCGGCCGTGGCCGGTTTGCGTGGTGTTCAGCAAACCCAGATGGGTGACGTCGAGCTGGGCGATATCATTGTTGGCATCGATAACGACAAGGTGGGAAATTCAGACGATCTGTTCCGAGTGCTCGATAAACATCAGATTGGCGACACGGTTCAGGTTCAAATCTGGCGCGACGGCAGACGCATGTCTGTGCCAGTGAAACTGATGGAGTCACCTGAATCGCGACGCTGATTCGTATGTAAACTTCGGCCCATGCACCAGACAACCCACTTTTTCAATTTGGGTTATGGCTGGCTCTGTAAACACTGCAGCGCAGAGGTCGCAGAACGCAAACATCACGGGCATCAACATCAAGCGTCACAAAGACCGCAAGCTCCGGCACTGGCGCGGTTGGTCGACGAACAACACTGGCGGGGGCTCGTATGCCCCCGCTGTGGCATTTCTGAGCAGATGAGCAGATAAGCCACACAAGCCATCCACAGATTACACCGATATTCTTCTGTGTAATCTGTGGATGGCTTTCTTTATGATCCAAATTCGGTTTCGTAGTCTCTGAGGCTGCGCGTGATTACATCGCGGGCTTCGGTGCGATCGTAAACGTCGACGATCTCCACCTTCTTGTCTTTGTCGCTCGGGAGCTGTTTGTAACTGAGAAAGTAGTGCTTTAATCGATCGAGCAACCCCTGTGGCAAGTCACGAATTTCCTCAATTCGTCCATAGGCCAGATCCGATTCCAGTACAGCGATGATCTTGTCGTCGGCCTGAGTTCCGTCAATCATTCGCAGACCGCCGATCGGCCGCGCATGCAGGAAGAACCCACCATAAGCAAACGTCTTTTCCGACATTACACAGATGTCCATCGGATCCTTGTCGCCTTCGATACCACTGCGACCGGTTCTAAGCTCACAGAGCTCAGCCACTTCACGTCCGCAATATGTTTGCGGAATAAACCCATAGAGTGAAGGCGACATCGACGAGAAGCGCTGCGGTCTATCCACGCGCAAATGACCGGACCATTTGTCGAGTTCATATTTCACGGCGTCGGTGGGAACGATCTCGATGTAGGCGTTGACAAGCTCAGGCGTTCGTGGTCCCGGAGTGACACCGTGCCATGGATGGGCCTGATAAAGTTGTTTGTTCATGAGTTGTTCAGTCGCTTTCTTTGCACGTCACTCTGGATGATAAAATGCGGGCCGTCCAAACGAAAGCTCTTTATGGCTGCGTCTGCTGAAATCATCACCAAACCGGTAGCAAGCGCGATCTCTTTGCGCTGGATTATCAGTGGGCGCGACGACCTGGTCTGGTTTATCGGCTCGGTAGTTTCGAGTTATGCACTACTGATCCTCTACGTCAGTGGTCTGGTTCCACTCGTTCCGATGGTAGCGGCCTGGGCAATCCTGATCGACGCGCCACATGTCTTCGGCACGTTCTCACGGACCTACTTCGACCGTACCGAGCGAAAGAATCGCGCGCGTCTGCTGTGGGGATCGCTGCTGTTCTTCGCGATTGGACCAGTGTTGGTCCTCGCCGGAGCAGGGTTCGCGTTCTTCTTCGTCGCAGCCCTCTGGGCCTACTATCATCTCGTGAAGCAGCACTACGGCTTCATGGTGCTCTACAAAAAGAAGAATGGCGACCTGGCGCGAGTAGATAACGCTCTCGATCGATTGCTGTTGCTCTTCGCGTTCAACTATCCATTCGTGGAGTTTATCGCGAGGGATCCGGAAGCGATGGCCCGCGTGCCGGCGTTATTGCGTGGTGGCGTGAGTGGTTTTTCGAAACTGTTACTTGCGGGAACGATTCTGACCTTTGTGGTCTGGATTGGCCGTCAGGTACAACGTGCAATAATCGGCGAGCCCTTGAATGTACCAAAGTATCTGCTGTTGGCGGCCGCAATTCCCATGCACTGGATCGTGTTGTTAACGCCGATGCCACACAAGCCGATCGCAATCGTTGCAATACTCACGATCTATCATAACTTCCAATACCACCGGCTCATATGGTTCCACAATCAGAAGTACACCGATGCTCGCGAGAAGTATGGCGCCGCCGAATTGATCAGCCGGCGATTACTGTTCTACATCGCTTTCGGAGTTTTGTTTGGGATTATCTACCAGGGCCCGCGGCAGATACTCGGTTATCTCGGTTTGCAGAACGGAACTCAATCGTTGGCACTGCAACTCGGCATCTCATTCTTGTGGGGCTACGCGTTTATCCACTATTACCTCGACTCGAAGATCTGGAGAGTGAGACGAGATCCCTCGGTTAGTAAAGCACTGAAAATGTAGCCGCTAATCTTCCCCGTGCTCATCGCCGTTGAAGTGCAACACGGTGGATTCATCGTCGCTGACTGTTTCGAGATGCACGGGACGGCCCCAGAGCGCGTGCACGTGCTCGAGGGCTTTGCGCGCGTAGCGCATGTCGAGTTCGGTGCCTTCGTAGCGGTGCTTCATATAAAGCTCGCGATTGCCGTTGTAGTCGCCATCCTCGACCTGCAAGTACGGAAAACCAAAATTCGTCATGTTTGAAACGAGCTGATCGCGCACTTTCTCCCAACGCTTTTCGGTGATGGTCCACTCTTCCTCTTCAACCAGCTCGAATACAAACAAGTCCAGCTCTTCACACAGCTCTTCGGTCAGGTAGTTCCGCAAAAACGAGACATCGTTGTCGAGTTCACGCACCTCGAAGATCTTTTCGCGCCCTTCGTTACCGTTGCGGCCAAACTTCTCGCGTTCCTCCTGCGAGGGCTCATTCCAACGGCGCTCGATGTCTTCGTAGATCTTGTAGCCGAGATAGTAAGGATTTAACTGGCCCTTCTGCGGCGAGACCACGCCCGAATGAAGATTGGCAAACTCGATGTGTTCGTTGTCGCTGAGATCAAGCTCGCGCATGATGCGCGCGTGCCAGATGCTTGCCCAGCCTTCATTCATGATCTTGGTCTGCATTTGCGGCACGAAATATTCCATCTCTTCATGGACCATCGCAATCACGTCGCGCTGCCAGCCCGCGAGAGATGGTGAATTTTTCATGAGGTAGTAGAGCAAGTCTTTTTCGGGCAACTGTTCGCGCGGCTTCTCATTTTCAGAAGGCGGTCGACGTGCCTCGCGCTCGACCTTGTCGAGCAGCCAGAGATCGTCATATGGTCCATCTCTTGGTCCCAGCTCGGAACGTCGTTTTTCCTCCGCTACTGAAATCTCGCGCTTGATGAAGAAGTACGGATCGATGTGTTCTTCAATCGCGAGCACAGCGTCGAGAAAGCGTTCCACAGTTTTCCGGCCATGCTTAAACTCGTAGTCCATTATGCGTTGCGCATGCGTCGAAACACTCTCGACCATGCGCCGATTGGTCTTTGAGAAATAGGTGTTGTTCTTAAAGAAGTCCACGTGACCAAGCACGTGCGCAATCACCATCTTGTTCTGAATCGGACTATTTGTTTCCAGCAGAAAGCCGTAGGAGGGATTTGTATTGATGACGACTTCGTAGATCTTCGAGAGACCGAAGTCGTACATCGTCTTCATACGATGGTAAGTTTTGCCAAACGTCCAGTGTGAATAACGCCCCGGCAGAGCATACGAACCGACTTCATACATCACGGTCGCGGGAACGATCTCAAAATTCGTTGGGTATGGATCGAGACCAAAACGCCGAGCAACTTCCCAGATCTGTTCGACGGCATTCTCAAGTTCTTTGATCTCTTTGTCTTCCATCAAACCATTCACAGATTACGCAGATAATTCTCTTTTGCCGAAAAATTGTTTCAACGCCGGGTACACGTCTTCCTTGTCGTCGATCCGCACGCCGACAAAACGATCCTTGTTCTGCAGACGATCGCTGAAGATCGACAGCAACGCTCCCGAAGATCGCCTGTAACTCGATGAACCTTCTTCACCAATCTCACCATAGCCAAACAGATTGCACGTTGCGATCAATTCATCCGCGAGTCTGACCGCTTCCTCGTTATCCGAGTAGTAGTTGTCGCCATCTGAAAAATGAAACGGATAGATATTCCAATCCGACGGACGATAACGTTGCTTGATAACGTCGAGCGCGAGTTGATAGGCGGATGAAACCACAGTTCCGCCCGACTCTCCCTGCGTGAAGAACTGCTCTTCAGTTACCTCTTTCGCTTCCGTGTGATGTGAAATGAAAACAATATCGACGTTGTCGTACTTGGTTCGCAGGAAGCGCACCATCCAGAAATAGAAACTGCGCGCGATGTATTTCTTAAACTCACCCATCGATCCGGAAACGTCGATCATGGCAATCACGACCGCGTTCGACTCGTAACGCATCACCTCTTCCCAGGTCTTGAAGCGCAGATCTTCTTTCTTGATGTCGCCGAAACGAGCCCGCCCTTCGCGTGCATTGCGGCGAATGTTCTCGAGAATCATGCGGCGCTTATCGAGGTTTGCAATTACACCGGTGCGCCGGATTTCGTTGAACTGAGTCTTCCGCGACTGGACGGCCTTCTTTGCTTTCTCTTCGAGATAAGGCAGTTGAAGATCTTCGAAGATTAAGGCGGCGAGTTCGTCGATGTTTACTTCCGCTTCATAGTAATCGGCGCCTGCGTCTTGTCCGGCTTGGCCTGAACCCTGGCCGCTGCCCGGACGCGTCTCGCGTCCAATCACGTCGCCCACGCGAGTTTTACCGTCGCCCTGGCCCACGTGTTTGGCTTTCTGGTAATTGAAACGAAACTTGTATTCGTCGAGCGCTTTGATTGGAACTTTGACGGTGCGTTTGCCGTCGGAAAGAATGATGGCTTCGTTGGAGACGATCGAGCCGAGGTTTTTGCGAATGGCTTCCTTTACACGATCCTTGTGGCGTTCCTGATCGATAATGCCCTTGCGCTGCAGCGACCAGTCATTGCGTTGGATTGACATAAAACACCATCCACAGATTACGACGATTTCGCTTTACAAAAACCGGTTACGACATTCGTAAAGGCTTCCGGATACTCCTCGTGCGGCAAGTGACCGCATTCCAGAAAGACTATGAACCGCGATCCGGGAATTTCCTCGTGCAGGCGCTCGCCGTCTGATAGTGGAATCTCCCTGTCGTTTTCACCCCAGAGCAGGAGAGTGGGTTGACTAATTAGATGCGCGTCTCTGGAAATCCGTTCAGCATCCCAGCGTCGCACAGTGTTGATGATCGCACGGTGCGTGCTCGCTGCACGTAAAGGCAGATGCCGGGCGTCGACGCGTCGTTCATCCATCACCCACGCGTGTCGATCGTAAACTCGTTTCATGCGGCGTCGCAGCAAACGACGCGACCCGATCAGAAGCGGCGAAACAACATCACCAAAGACCGGCGACCCGAACAAACGCATGAGCATGAACTCGCGCGGCCGGTTGTTGTTGACTGCTCCAACCAGGATCAGCTTCTCAACTCGATCCGGATAATCGAGGGCGCAAGTCGCGGCAACTGCGCCGCCGTATGAGCTGCCGACAATGATCGCTCGCGGAATACCGAGATGATCGAGTAGTCGCACCAATAACTTTGCCTGACCATCGATCGTGTATTCGCCATTGCGCGGCTTGGCAGAATAGCCATAACCCAACATGTCGAGAGCGATTACTCTAAACCCGGCCTCAGCGAGCTTTAGAAAAACCTTGCTCCAGACAAGCGTTGACGAGGCAAAACCATGAATCAGCACCATCGCAGGCGCGTTTACATCGCCGGCTTCCTGGTAATGGACGCGAACGCCGTCAACATCGATGAAGCACGAATGCTCCGAATGAAAAACGACTTCGCGGCACTTGTCCCAATCGGCGTCGCGTGGTCTAAGCAAAAGCTTGCCGGCTATGGCAAGCGTCGCAGCACCCGCGATCCAGTATCGTTTCTTCATTTATGTTTTAGCCGCAGATTTACGCATATAAACGCAGATCTGATCTGCGTTCGTCCGCGTCCATCTGCGGCTAAAGTATTCTACCGCGACAATAACGTTCCGACGTAAGTCAACAGCTCGTTAGCACAAACCGGACAATAGTTGTGCTCTTTCACGAGCCGATCGACAACCTCGTTGATGCGTCGCAACTGATCCGGATCCGGCGTCTTCGCCGAGGTCGTTATCTTCACTACGTCTTTCAAGTCGGCGAAGATCTTCTTCTCAATCGCTTCTTTCAGGCGCTCGTGTGAGTTGTACTCAAACGGTTTGCCTTTGCGAGCGTAGGACGAAATGCGAATTAGAATTTCCTGCCTGAATGTATTCTTCGCGTTCTCGGAAATGCCGATCTGCTCCTCAATCGAGCGCATCAACTGCTCATCCGGTTCCATCTCTTCTTCAGTGATGGGATCCTTGATCCGCTCTTTGTTACAGAAAGCTTCGACGTTATCGAGATAGTTGTTGCACATCGTGCGCGCCATCTCTTCAAACGAGTAGACGAAGGCTCTTTGCACTTCGATCTTTGCGAGCTCGTCGTACTCTTTGCGCGCCTGCGAAATGTGATTCAAATATCTTTCGCGCTGTTCACTGCTGATGCCGGTATGTTGCTCGAAGCCGTCTTTGATGGCCCGCAGGGCGTCGATTGGATTGATGCAGGTGACGCCATCGCGCACCAGGGCGCTCGACAGACGATTGATAATAAAGCGAGGCGAGATGCCGTCCATTCCTTCGCGAATCGTCTCTTCCTTCAGCTCGCGCACGTCTTTCGACTTATACCCCTCAACGTCCTCGCCGTCGTAGAGCTTCATCTTCTTTACGATATCGACGTTCTGACGCTTCGGCTCTTCGAGACGCGTCATAACGGCAAACATCGCCGCTACTCTCAAGGTGTTTGGCGCCAAATGAACGTTGCGGAGCGCTTCAGACTGGTGCAGCAGCTTGTCGTAAATGCGCTCTTCCTGCGACACCCGCAGGTTGTAAGGCACTTTTACCAGGATGATGCGATCCTGCAGCGCCTCCGATTTGCGATTGCCGGCGAACGCGATGTACTCGTTCTCATTTGTATGCGAGAGGATGACTTCGTCCGCATAGATCATCGCGAAGCGGCCGGTCTTGATGCTCTGCTCCTGAGACAGTGTCAGCAGGCTATAGAGAAACTTCTCATCAACCTTCAGCATCTCCACGAATTCCATCAAACCACGATTCGCAATGTTCAATTCGCCATCGAAACGATAAGCACGCGGATCCGACTCGACACCGACTTCGCCGATCGTCGAGAGATCGATGGAGCCGGTTAGCTCCGTGATGTCCTGCGATTTTGGATCGCTGGGCGAGAATGTTCCGATACCGACGCGTTCTTTTTCAGAAAATGCTACGCGATGGACTTTCACGTCTTCATGACGCCCAGCAAAAGTGTGTTCGAGCGCGTAGCGACACTGCGGGCAAAGATCGCCTTCGATATAAATGCCGTAATGCTTCTCTATTTCAGGACGCAGTTGATGCGGGATCAGATGCAGGGGCTCTTCATGCATGGGGCAGTCTTTGATGGCGTAAACTGCTCCTTCTTCTTTGATCCTGGTCCAATCCTCGAGCCCGCGCTTCAGCATGTTAACGATTGTCGACTTACCTCCGCCGACCGGTCCCATAAGCAGGAGGATGCGCTTGCGCACTTCGAGACGCTGTGCGGCCGACTTGAAGTACTCGACAATTCTGGCTATCGGCTCTTCAATGCCAAACAATTCGTTGGCAAAGAAATTGTAGGAGAGAATTTCGTGCTGAGTGCCTTCGTTCAGCCGCTCGATGCCTGCGGCATGAACCATGTCGTTGATGCGAGCGTGTGAAAGTTGGGCAATGCGCGGGTTCTGAGCAACTAACTCAAAGTAGTCTCGAAAAGTTCCTTCCCAACGCAGCGCTTCGTGTTCACGGCGCAAATCTTCCAAACGTTCGCTGATATTGAATTGTTTCTTGCCATCCTGCTCTTGCATAGCCTTTGAAACCTCTTCGGCTTTCGCGCATTGGACAGCGTGTGGGGAGAGGCCACGCCATTTAATACACCGCTCGATTCGTCGGGGAACTGCGGCTCGTTTTTATCTGTGCTTCGTGATACGCCTCACGCGCGCGTAAGCGTGAGCTACGTCCTCGAGGCATCACTTCTCAATGATCGGTTCAAAATGAAGTCCGGTAGGAACTATTGGAAGCGAACTCGCACGCGCGCTTCCTTGCGCGCCAGTATACCACAGGGATTCTAGACCTAAGTCAATGCTTATTTTGCAGGCTGTTTTGATTTCTCTGTGCAACCTGTGTGTTCTCTGTGCCTCTGTGGTGAAGTTTAGCCCGGAATCAGTTAACCCAGAGACACAAAGAAACACAGAGGCTGCACAGAGAAAATCAATCCCCCGCAAGCACGACACGTGGGTGCAGGCTTTTAGTGTTGGCGTCGTATCGACCAACGGCAATCAACTGGTTGTCACCGTCGCACATCCTTATGTCTTCTCCGTCGTTCCAATTAGTTTCAGCCACTCTCACCTCTCTTCCGTGGTTGGTCCCCCTAACTTCTTCGGGGGTTAGATGCACGAAAGGCAGTTGCGAGAGTGCTGCACCCGGTGGCACCAGGACGGTTCCGATCGATTCTTCGCCAAAATGGATCTTTAACTGATCCAGGGTGATCGCCTGATCAATTCCGAAGTCGCCCACACGCATGCGTCTCAATTCGGCCAAATGAGCGCCAACGTGCAAACGTTCGCCAAAATCTTCCGCAAGTGTTCGCACATATGTGCCGGACGAGCACGAGACGCGTGTATGGAAATCAAAAGTGCCGTCGAGGTTGTCCTTGATGAGTTGGCCGCCGGGCCGGATCGCGGCAAAGTCGTATATGCAAACCTGTATCGGTTTACGCGCGATGCTCTCGCCGCGCCGTGCGAGTTCGTAAAGTTTCCTGCCTTCAACTTTCTTCGCTGAATACATTGGCGGCACCTGGTCTATCTCGCCACGCAGACTCTTGAGTGCCTCCTCGATCTCGTGCTCCGTCCAGGCATCCGGCTTTGCAGGTGGTCCAGGAATGGGATCGCCGGTGCGGTCGCCTGTATCCGTTGAGTATCCCAGGCGAATGATTGCTTCGTATTCTTTATCTACCCCGCTCAAGAACTGTGCGAGTCGCGTCGCCCGGCCGAGGAGGATTACGAGAACACCAGTCGCAAACGGATCGAGAGTTCCGGTATGACCGACACGCCGTTCGTGAAGAATGCGACGAGTGCGCGCGACCACATCGTGGGAAGTAAGCCCGACCGGTTTGTCGATTACCAACACACCATCCATGGCGAGTATTTTAGATCAGCGACCGATCCGCGGTAATCTGTGTTCACCCAATCGTGACTGATTTGCGACGTAAAACATTTGAGCGCGCCATAAAACTACTCGCCGCCAAGCCTCGCTCTGTCGCCGAGTTGCGTGAACGGTTGTTGCGTGGCAAAAACACGACCGACGAAGTGGTTGAAACGGTCATCTCGCGTTTACGCGAGTATGGCTATCTCAACGACGAGCGATTTGCTTTCAGCTACGCTTCATACAAAGTAAAGCAAAAACCGGTGGGCCGCAGGCGGCTGGAACGGGATCTCAAGTTCAAAAAGATCGACAGCGGTGTCGCTAGTGAAGCGCTCGAAATGGTTTATGCGGAAACGTCTGAAGAACAGCTTATTGATAAAGCCATCGAAAAGCGCTTGCGGATTCGTGGCAAGCCAAAGAACCGCGCCGAGGCGAAAAGCCTGTTCGATCATTTGCTGCGACAGGGATTTGGATTTGAGCTGGTCAGGGAAAAGATTCAATCTTTAGCCACGGATTACACGGATGAAGACTGATTTGCTACACTCGAATCGATATGACTGGTAACGAAATTCGCGAAGCTTTTTTGAAGTATTTTGAGGAGCACGGACACGCGCAAGTGCGTTCGTCGCCGCTCCTGCCCGCTAACGATCCGACGTTGTTGTTCACAAACGCGGGCATGAATCAGTTTAAGGACACTTTTTTGGGCCTGGAGAAGCGCGAGTACGTGCGGGCTACGTCGTCGCAGAAGTGTATCCGCGCCGGCGGCAAGCACAACGATCTCGATGAAGTCGGTAAAACAGCGCGGCATCACACGTTTTTTGAGATGCTCGGCAATTTCTCGTTCGGCGACTATTTCAAGGAAGACGCGATTAAGTTTGCATGGGAGCTGCTGGTCGATGTTTTGAAACTGGATCCGGCGCGGTTGTGGTTTACGGTTTATGAGGGCGACGAAGAAGTTCCTGCCGACGAAGACGCCGAACGTTTCTGGCACCAGGTGGGCGCGCCACGCGAACGCATCCTGCGCTTTGGTCGCAAAGACAACTTCTGGCAGATGGGCGAAACTGGCCCATGTGGTCCGTGCAGCGAGATTCATTACTACATGGGCCCGAGCCCAAACGACGCGGAGAACTGTGCCGAACACGTCAATGGCCCCGGCGATACGATCATGGAGATCTGGAACCTGGTCTTCATGCAGTTTGACCGGAGTGAAATCGAACCGGGCAAGTACAAGCTTGATCCATTGCCGGCGCCTTCGGTTGATACTGGTGCGGGTCTCGAGCGTCTTGCAGTGGTTCTACAGGGCGTCAAGTCAAATTACGACACGGATTTGATCCGGCCGATAATCGACTTTACAGCGAAGCTGGCCGATCGTAATTACGAACCCGAAACGCAGGAAGGATTCGCGATGCGCGTGATTGCCGACCACGCTCGCGCCACCGCGTTTGCAATTGCCGATGGAATCCTTCCCGGTAACGAAGGGCGCAATTACGTGCTCCGAAAGATCATGCGCCGAGCGATTTATCAGGGCCATCACACACTCGCTTTCGAAGGTGCGTTTTTCAAAGACGTATCAAACTTCGTCGTCGATCTGATGAAAGACGCATATCCGGAACTGGAGACGCATCGCGAGTTCATCGAGAAGATGGTCCGGCTCGAGGAAGAACGCTTCCGTTCCACGTTGACGGTCGGATTGAACAAGCTCGACGAGGTGTTCACTGCGTCGAAAGGTGCAATGCCAGAGTACAAAACTTTGGCAAGGCTCTACGACACGTTTGGAACGCCTCGCGACCTGGTACGCGTTGGATTGGAAGAACGTGGTTTCGTAATCGACGAAGACCAGTTCAACCGGTCGTTCGACGCAGCGCTGCAAGAGCTTCAGCAATCAGCGGCAACCGAAAAGGGTGAGACAAAGGCTAAAGCCAATCCCGTCTACGCGAATGTAGCCGCTCGAGTCGCGAAACCGATCTTCAAAGGCTATGAAACAACTCGCGTCGATGATGCAAAGATCGTAGCAGTTATCAAAAGCAATGAAGTCGAATCGTTGAACGAAGGGGAGGAAGGCGAGATCGTGCTCGACCACACGCCGTTCTACGCTGAGAGTGGCGGTCAGGTCGGAGACGTCGGCGTGTTGGTTGGCCCAACGAGTGAGTTGGCAGTTGTCCTCGATACTTATTCGCCCGCGCAGGGGTTGATCGTTCACAAGATTAGAGTCGACAAGGGAAGCTTTAAGGCTGGCGATATCATCTCGGCTCAAGTCGATGTCCAAAAGCGCGATGCCACGAGACGAAATCACACGGCAACTCACTTGATGCACGCCGCACTGCGTGAAGTGTTGGGCACGCACGTTAAGCAGGCCGGTTCCGTGGTTGCGCCTTCGTATCTGCGATTCGACTTCACTCACTACCAGCCGTTGACCGCTGCCGAGAAGGAAGAGATCGAGCGGCTGGTCAACTATCACATTCTTCGCAACGAGCCGGTGCAAACTGACGAAATGGCGATTGAAGAAGCCATGCGATCGGGTGCGATGGCGCTCTTCGGTGAAAAGTACGGCGAGAGGGTGCGTGTGCTTTCTATCAAAGGCCTCGAAGGCATCTTCTCGAGGGAGTTATGCGGCGGCACGCACGTGCGAGCTACGGGTGACATTGGGCTGTTCAAGATTACGAGTGATGAGTCGATTGCTTCCGGAGTGCGACGCATCCGCGCGATCACAGGCATGGATGCCTACGAGCGATTCCGTGAAGCGGAAGTTCTGGTGGATGGCCTCAGCAGCGGATTGAGAACTTCGCGTAATGACCTCGCCGGAACTGTTTCGCGTTTACAGGACGAGTTAAAGAAAGCACGACGCGAAGCTGATGACCTGCGGCTAAAAATCGCGAGTGGCGCCACATCGGGTTCGTCCAATGGTGATGAATCACGCGAAGTGGCAGGAATCAAGGTGTTGGCTCGTGAAGCGAGCGGACTTGACGCTGCCGCAATGCGACAACTTTCCGACACGCTGCTCGCGCGAATCAAGTCTGGTGTGGTTGTGCTGGGACGAAGCAGTGATGGAAAAGTCTCCCTCATCGTTCGCACTTCCGCAGACCTCACCGGAAAGGTTCCGGCCGGGCAGGTTATTAAAGAGCTTGCGCCTATGATTGGAGGCCGTGGCGGCGGTAAGGCAGACATGGCTGAAGGCGGTGGCAACCAGCCTGAAAACCTCGCCTCGGCACTCGAGAAAAGCTATGAGGTCGTAGAACGTCTGCTTACTTAACCACGGATGACGCGGATTGGATCCGGATTTAATCCCGTCACCAATCCGCGTTTATCCGCGGCCTACATGGTCTTTTGTTTTTCGGTTAGCGTGATGTTCATTTTCTCAAGAGTGATTTTGTTGAGCGTGCCTGTCACCTTGAGTCCTTCCGCCTGCTGATACTTCCGCAGTCCATCCCGCGTCGCATCATCAAGCTTTCCGATCTGTTCCCCGCCATAGAAGCCACGCTGTTTCAGAATGGCCTGTGCCTGATTAATCTGATCTTTCGTAGCACGAAAGACGGGACCGCGTTTAGTTCCCTGTTTCGTGCTTGCCTTTGTCGAGCCAGAGGTTGAGTTCTGCGCCATTACTCCTGTGCTGAAGACACACAGCAGTAGCAGAGTGAGAGTGAGAATATTCTTCATTTGTTTTCATCCTTTGTGAGGCGCGCAGAGCGCGCGGTTAATGGTTGATTGTGAGGTTACTTCCGAAAAACGCCGCTATCATACAACCCTTGTCAAGATCCCTTCTAAATTTGCGTTCATCTATGGCCAACATTGTTTTGCCATAGTTACGGCCGGTGTGTTACGATTCTTCCGGCTTAACCGAAAGCCTTCTCACTCTCGCCCCGAAACTCAACGGCAATTGACGAATAAATGCGAAAACCACTCCTAATTCTGGCCTTATTTGCAGCCTCGACGCCCGCAGCCCTGGCGCAAACTCCCTCCACGTACCAGATCGATAACTTCGATTTGCCCAACGCCGTCCAGATTCAAACTCCTAAAGTCGAACCCGCCAAGCCGGCTCCTCAAACCAAACGCCTTACAACTTCCCGAAACTACACCTATTCGCCGGCTCCCGGCGCTTTAGTACATCTCACCAGCCAGCCGCTGAATCCGTCGCTCGGCGATTTCACAACCGGCAACACCGACGTTGATAACATTATCGTCGAGGCCGGAAAGCGCAACTCGGTCGATCCCCTGCTCCTCTACTCGATCATGCATCAGGAGTCGAGTTTCAAACCCCGTGCGATGTCTTATAAGGGCGCTCGCGGGCTAATGCAATTGATGCCGGGAACGGCGGTTCGCTTTGGCGTGACCAACATCTGGGATCCAAAACAAAACATCGAGGGCGGCGCCCGTTACATGCGGTTCCTTTTGGACCTATTCTCGGGCGATGTACGCCTCGCCTTGGCTGGGTATAACGCCGGTGAAGGCGCGGTATTGAAGTATGGCTACCAGGTGCCACCTTATAGCGAAACCCGTGAGTACGTGCGTCGCATAGGAAACCGTTACAGCTTGATTCGTGATCCGAATGCGGTCGCGAATGCCGGTACTTTGAATCGTGCCGCTATAGCGCAACAAAAAGATCCAACCCCGCTCAACGTCTACGAGCGCAGCGTCTTCATGACCAGGCTTCCTGACGGTCGATTACAGCTCGTTAGCCAGTAAAAATTTAACTGCTGATGAACGCAGATGAACGCAGAACAGATCTGCGTGAATCTGCGTTTATTGTATAGTGTTCGAGCGAGGGCTAAATTCGATGACGTGTTCCTGCGGAGCTTATGTTCCCCCAAGCGTCCGTTTCTGTTCAAATTGCGGCGCTCCGGCCTCAGACCCGGAAGCGACCCGGATCGCTCGTTTGCAATCGCGTGCACTGGAATACGGCGGCGACCAGGATCTCGAGCACACCGTTTTCACAGTTCGGCCAACAATGATTTTCGTAAAAGCCGGGTATGCGCTTGCCGTTTTGGGTGGCATCGCATTGGTTTTCCTGCTGGCGTCGATTGGCGTCTCTGCCTCTATTTCGATCCCGTTGGCGCTCGCGCTGCTGCTAATCCCGGCTTATTACCACATCCGGCGAAACATGATTCGCTACACCGTCACCGATTCAAAACTCCAGATCGACACTGGTCTGATCGCCCGCACCACGAAAAACATTCCGTTGAGCAAAGTCCAGGATGTAACCGTTGCGGCCAGCATTCCTCAACGCCTCATGGGTTTTGGCGACATCATCATCGATAACGCCAGTGAAATCGGCGGTTCGATTGTGATGCATAACATCAGCAGTCCACGCCATTACGCCGACCTTCTTTTGCGTGAACTAAGACGCTGGCATTAAACTGAGTTCGGTGCTGCCGAAATCCTTCCGGGAACATCAAAGTCTGGGTGGTTTCTAATTCCAGGTTTGTACTTGGCCGCACGAGGAGTTGTCGTTTTGCGTCTATTTAAGAACGTTTTTTCAGTTATTTTACTGCTCTCCTCGGTGGGTTCGATTTGCGCCGACACTACCGAATCCAAGCCCTCGGCTGGACTGCTGCCGGCTCGCCTCGGAAACTTTCGTCAGGTTTCACCACGCGACGGCCTCTACACCCTGGCGCCGAACAGGTTCTTCTCGAAACCGGAGGCCGACGAGGCTGCGTACTTTATCGGCAAGAACGGTAAGAGAGTCGCCGTCGAAATCATTCGTTTCCGGCAAGACACGGAAGCTTATGAGTTTCTAAGCTTGATGGCTTTCCAGGAGGCCTCTCCTCTGGTTCGGTATGAGACTAATTCGCAACATGGAACGGCTGGTTACATTGGACAATTTGACTTTTGCTTTTTCAAGGGCCGACACTTCGTCAGGGTAAATTCGTTAAATCCTATCGACGCGGCAACACGCGATGCGCTCGTTCCCGAGCTGGCCGCTATTCTCGATAATGGGGAAGGTGATATCCCGCCTTTGGTTAAGCATCTTCCGAATGCGGAAGAAGCGCAAAAGACAGCCGTTTATCTCCATAGCCTTTCCGATTTTAGTAAGCTTTCCTTTTCGTCAAATGTACTTTCAGCCATTGATGCAGGAGGAAACGCAGACCTTGTGTTGGCCAATTATGGTCCAAGCAAGTTCATAATCGTTGAGTTCAATACACCGCAACTTGCGGCGGATAACGATCGCCGCATCATCGCTCGCATCCAGGAACTCTGGAAACTGGGTCAACCCGCGCCGAGTGCGTATCGTCGCGTAGGAAATTATTCAGTTTTCGTTCTCGATGCTCCCGATGAACAAACGGCGAAGCAACTAATCGATCAAGTCAAGTACGAGCAGGTTGTGCAGTGGCTGGGCGAGAACCCCAACATCCTCAAAGAAGCTCAAAAGCGCTACGTCAACACGACCCTGGGCGTCCTCGTCACCGTGTTGAAAGCCTCGGGTTACGCGCTTATCACTTGCCTCGGAATGGGAGGCCTGATAGGCGGTCTACTGTTCAGCTACCGGCGCTCACAGCAGAAAGCCACGGCAGCATATTCCGATGCGGGTGGAATGCTACGACTGAATCTGGATGAGATGACCGCTGAAACGAATCCGAGCAGGTTATTGCGAGAGAGAAACTAAGACAAGATTTTAAAGAACCGGGCCACAAAAATGCGGGCTGCTGATTTTTCTTGGAGGGCTCCCCCAAGCCCCGTCAAGACGACAATCAGCAGCTCCGCTATTATTGCTCTTTAACTGCGTCACAAACGTCACTCCGTTCCCCCAAAAGAGTCAAACGATTGCTTTTAAATTCGTGAGAGGATGCCTCCCCCAAAGCCTCCACTCACCGCAGTTTCTAGAGCCTGACCCGATTTACCCTTATCTACCCTTCTTGTTCTGTCTTCCCTTTTAGCAATGACCGTACCAACTCATGTCTAAACCTAATGAAAGTTTAACTTTGCAGATTTGCTGGGGATTTTTGTATCGAGAAGCTGCTGCGATTGTGCGGAAGCGGACACAACTCTCACAGAGTTGTACACGTTCCATACAAGCCCTACAGTACAAACGACCTATAATCGCTCGGTAGCTATGGAAGAGCCTTGACCAGTTCGTCTACCTCAGTCGCTGTGTTGTAGAAGTGAGGGGCGATCCTGAGGCGATCACCACGAGGTGCTGTGACGATATTCCTGGCGTTGAGCTGGTGATACAGCGACATCGCTGATGTTCCATCGAGATTTCGAATACAAACAATCTGGGACTTCTCACCTGCAGCTCTTGAACTCACGACTTCGTACCGTTTCCCTTTGAGCCCCTCACACAACTGATCGGTGAGCTCTTCAAGATACTGAGCAATTCGTTCCGCACCATGGGCCGTAAGAAGCTCGAGGCTCGCCTTGAACCCATACAGGAGTGAAGCGGGACCAGTGCCGGTCTCCCACGCGAGTGTGCCTCGGTTCCAGCCCTGTTCGAAGTCCAGGTAATCGTCGGGATTTGGAACACTGATCCAACCGACCAACGTTGGTTGAATTCGTTCACGAGCGCGGTCCGAGAGGTACAGGTAACCGACACCTTCCGGGGCCATCAACCACTTGTGACCGGCGCCGGCAGCGACATCGATCAATTCAACATCGACATTCGTGGGAATCACGCCAAGAGCCTGAATCACGTCGACTACAAACAGCGCGTCGTGTTGCCGTACCTTTCGACCGATTCGTTCCAAGTCGAGGCGGAAACCGGAAGCGTACTGAACTTGACTAACAGCCACGACACGGGTGTTGTCGTCAATCATGCTTTCCAGCTCGTCGAGATCGACACGGCCCTGGCGTTCCTCGCACATCCGTACTTCAACGCCGAACGTGTCGCGTATGCGCAGCCATGGGTAAATGTTTGACGGAAATTCGCGGCTGAAGGTAACGATGTTATCGCCTGCGCGCCAGGTCAGGCCATTGGCGACGCTGGAGAGCGCGTCGGATGTGTTGCGCATGAAAGCAACCTGTTCCGAACGTGCGCCGAGAAGGTTTGCGAGCAACTCGCGAGCTTGTTCCTTCGTCGCCAGCCAGTTGCGAAACCCGGCTGAGCCGTTCTCATGGACGTCTCTCAATTGCGACTCAACTGCGTGCAGCGTTGTGGTTGGGAGAGGTGAGACGGCCGCGTGATTCAGATAAATCGCACGCTCGGTGATTGGAAACAGCGCGCGGACTTCAGGAGTCATGCAACCTCACGTTTTTTAGCATCAATTTAATCTATCAAGGTGCGTAAGAGCGGCCGTAGAACTCTTTGTACAACCACCCAAGCACACGTGCTTCGGCAGTGCAGAGGGTTTCGATCCAGCAGTTGAGGAGAAACTCATTGCGTCCCTTTTGAAACGGAATCTTTTCAGCTTGCGCGACGATCGAGCCGCCGCTCCGCAAGTCGAGTTGATAAGCTTCGGTAGTTGATTCGTTGGCCTTCGAAGCCACATCGAGCGCGCCCAGCAGTTGTCCAATCCAATCATGCAAGCTCTGCTCAGTCGAGTTATCAGCGAGAGCCTGAATAATGCCGATGGCCAGGCGATCTTCAGCGCGTTTGAATTGAAAAATCTCTTCGCCCTGCGACTGCGCGTGTTGCTGCTTCCACTGGAATACTTCCTCGACTGACGTATGCCTCACGATCGCTACGCGCTGATCGTAATTGAGAAACCACTCAATCACGTCCGGAACAGAATCAACATCGATCTGTCCTGATGCGTCCCGTTGCAGCGGAGGCAGATTGAACTCGTCTTCACTCGTCATACAGTCAAAACTTCGCCGGAAGGGTTCTTCAACGCGAACGAAGCAGTGATTTCGCCTACAAGATCGCCGCGACGATTTCGAACAGGAAAGAACGAATACTTCCCGACTGCCTCGAGCGACTCATCGCGCAGCACGCCGAGTTGTCGCAACGACTCGATCACGACCGTGGGCCGCGCGCGTTTGTCGTCGCCGTCTTCGATCTTCAGCGCGAGACCAAGTCCATTCGGCCACCGTTTACACGGAACGATGCCGGCCGTGTAAACGCCTTCCGCCCCGACTTTTGAGATCACACGATGCGGCGCTGCGCGCATGATCTCAGTATCGAGCCGGTCCGTTGTTCCTCCGATCAGTTCCGGATATGTGCTCATGACACGAACGATTCGCTCGCAGGCGTCGCGGGTTACCATGTCGAAGGTTTCAGGGGGCGAAACTAACCGCGCGTAGGCCAGCGCCATGGCCTTTACCGTAATTCCAAAGATAGGGGCTGCGCAGCCGTCGACACCCACAGCCATATCCGTTACGGCCACACCTGAAAATTGCGAGACGATATCGGCGATTGCTTTCTGTACTGGATTCTCCGGGCGCTCGTAATTCTCAATTGACGCTCCGACATGAAGCGCTACCGCCAGCATTCCTGCATGTTTGCCGGAGCAGTTGTTGTGCAACGCATTTGGTTGTTCGCCGCGTTGCTGAAGTTCGCGAGCGGCTTCCACACCATACGGCTCGTGCACGCCGCATCGCAGCGCCTCGGGCCCGAGACCGATCTTGCGCAACATCGACATCGCAAGTTCACGGTGCATCGGCTCGCCGTTATGAGAAGCGCAGGCGAGGGCGACTTCGCGGTCGGTAAAGCCAAATCTATCCGCTGCTCCGGAGACCAGCAACGGCATCGCCTGAAAAGGTTTGGCAGATGATCTAAGAAAGGTGACATTCTCGACCGCGCCTGCGTAAGCAATGATGTTTCCGTCTGGCTCGACTACGGCGATATGCCCGCGATGACGTGATTCGGTTATCGATCCTCGTTTAACTTCAACGAGAGGTTCTGCGAGCGGGATCTGTTGCGACATTTAAAACGGATCTTGCCACAAAGAAGCACAAAAAGCACAAAACGATCTCTTGAAGGATCATTCTGTGCTTTTTGTGCCCTTTTGTGTGGCTAGCTTATTTCTTCTTGCCGCCGAGGCTCAGGACGGTGACCTTGACCGTTCGGCGTCCGAAGCGCATGGCCTCTCGAGAGGTCGGGGTCCAGATGTCGATGCGACGACCACGCACCATGCTGCCTGTATCAGCTACCAGATACTCACCACTGTAAGCACCTGCTTCAAGCCGCACGCGTGAACCCAAAGGCAAATGTCTCGGGTCTGCAGCAATCAATCCCTTTGCGACTGGTCGTCCACTCGCCGTTCGTCCGCGCAAACTATACGCGGTGGCGACGTAAGCAGCGGGAGGCACAACGTAAGTTTCTTCGTTAGCGATCTTTTCGCCAAGATTACCCTTTGAAGAAACTTCGAGAGCGACGGGAGTCGCAGCCTCTCCGACTGTTTGTGTTGGTTTAGTTGTTTGTTGTTGAGTTTGAGACGGCAGCGTTTCCGCCGAGAGAGTTCTGGCAGAAAGGATCAAAGAACAACTTAGAAGTGCAGTAGCAACAAGCGCACTTCCGCTGAAGATAGAATAAACTTTCAATTCGGGTCTCCTGTCCGAGTAATTTCCTGCTCTTCAGCGTCCTGCGTGAGTCCGTTCTTTCCTATGACTCATCCCCTGGCTCTAGGAGTCTGAAACAAAGTCAGCCGAGGTTGGGGGCTTGCATCCTTGATGCGGTGTGCTGAAAAGTTATGTATTAGGTAAAGCGAAAAGCGGTCATCACTTCCAATTATTCTTCGCGATTCGTCGCTATTCATTGGGAGGCTAGCACACGGTTTCGCGGCTATTCAACCGTGAGATCGGCGTGATTTTTGTGAGAAAAATAACACTCGGCAGCGTAATTGATGAAATATCGTAAGTTAAGAAAAATCGATACGGTCACATCGACTGGAGAAATTTGCGCCCAAAATCAGAGTTTTAGGAAGTTTTCGACGATCTGCTGACCTTCGGGGTGTTGCTCGTCAAATAGCTCGGGATGAAACTGAACGCCGTAGAGACGACGTCCCTTCTGTTGCATCGCCTGGATCTTACAAGTCTCATTCGAAGCGGTAGCGCGAAACCCGTCCGGCAACTCCTTCACTTCATCACAGTGGTTATGCCAAACAGTGACCTCAGAAGGTAATCCTTTGAACAGTCCTTCCCCTGTGTTTTGGATTGGAAGGAAGCCTCGCTCACGTTTTGCTCCTTCGTAACCTTCGCCAGGTTCGAGTCGTTCCATTAACCCGACCTTCGCGCCGTATGCGATCGCGATCTGCTGATGACCACCACAAACTCCAAGTATCGGTTGGCTCGCTTGTTTGATAACTGAAAAGACGCCGGCGACCGACTCAGGCGTGTACATCTCCCATGGGTGACTTTGCCCACTCAGAATTATGTGCGACGGACGCAGGCTGCGAACGCGCTCGATGGAAACGTGATGGAATGGCTCGATGAGGATTTCCAGCCCTGGAATTAGTCGACCAAGAACCGCCCGCAGTTCACGTGGGCTGGCTCCCTGGCCATCGATGGTGTTGTCGACGAGATAGATTAACAAGCTACTTCAGACAGTAAAGCTTCCCATTGAAGGCGCCGATATAAATGCGACCGCCGAGTATCGCGGGCGTTGCGTTGATATTATCACCAATCTTCAAACTGCTGATCGGTTGACCGTCGTCAGCCGAAATCGCATGCATCCAACCCGACTTGTCGCCAAAAACGAGACGGCCATCCACTAACGGCGACGTTCCCCAGATCGCAGCCTTCGCGCGATATCGCCAAACAACTTCACCAGTGTCAGCGGTCAGGCAGTAAAGGTATCCATTGCTCGAGCCGATGTGCACTCTGCCATTCGAAACGATTGGGCTGGCCCAGAACCCACTCTTCTCTTTCCCAGTTCCGCCTTCTGCTTTGTATTTCCAAAGCAACTGACCATCAGCCTGACTGAAGCAATACACGTAACCATTCTCAGCCGCCGTGTAAACTTTTCCTTCGTAAACTGCCGGGGTTGAATCGGAATCGGCGCCAATTCGCGCTTTCCAGATAGTCGAGCCATCGGCGAGATTAAGGCAGAACAAATCACCTTGCTCGGTTCCGATGTAGGCACGACCATCGACGACCGAAAAGCTGCCCTCCATCGAACCCAGCCTCTCTGTCTTGTAGATCAATGCGCCGTCGTCGAGATTGAGACTGTAGAAGTATCCGTCCTCGCCACCGAAGTAGACGCGGTTGTCGATCACTGCGGCAGAGCAGTCTACTTCAAAGCCCGTCTTGTACTTCCAGAGCAGCGTGCCGTTGTTTTTGTCGATGCAGTAGATGTAGTGATCGAGACCACTGGCAACGAGGCGATCGCCCACGATTGTTGGGGTGGCTTTAAGACTGTCTTCAGTCTTGTAACTCCAAAGAAGAGTGCCGTCTTTTGCGTCGAGACAGTAGAGCCGGCCGTCAGCGGAACCGAAGTAAACATGTTTCTCGTCGACGGATGGTTGACCGGGCCAGCTTGAGCCACCCCATGGATCCTTGTGCAAACGGCCGGTGATCCCCTTTGTTTCAAACGACCATACGACCTGCAATGGCGCGTCAGACCAGGGACCCGTACCGTAAAAGTTGCGGGATGCGTTACCCAGCCAGAATGGAACCGAGGTCGGTGGTTTCGGGGGTGGTTGTGGTTTCGCCGCCTCGGTTTCAGTAATCACCTTGCCGCCACAAGCGGAAAGTAACAGCAGCGCTAAAATGATGGGAGAGAGTCGATTCATCTGTGTAATCTGTGGATGGGTCTATGACTGCAGCCACTGGCCTGAATAGACTACTTCAGCTGTTCCGGTAATCACAACCTGCCCGTCGGCTCGCCACTTGATCCTGACCTCTCCTCCCTCCATCAAGACTCGCACGTCGTGATCAGTCCGCTCGTTAACCATGGCGGCGACCGCACCCGCGCACGAGCACGTACCCGAAGCCGTCGTTTCACCAACGCCGCGTTCCCAGATTCTTAGCTCGATGAAATCTCTCTCGACCGGCCGCACGAAAACAACGTTCGTGCGATCAGGAAATTGCGGATGCACCTCAATCGCTTTTCCGATCGCGCGCCAATTCAACGCCTCGAAATCATCGACAAAGATGCAGCAATTAGGATTTCCCATCTGCATTGCGGTGACTGGAAAACTCTCACAATTTACCAGCAACGGATAACCGATGACTCTTTCAAGCGGCGGCACGATCGACATCGGGATGGATTGCGTGTCGAACTTTGGCTCACCCAATTCTGATTCAAACAGGAACTTGCCTGGACTGGGTTGGCCGCGAAGAAAGTATCTCTTCAATCCGGTTCGTGTGCTCAGAGCCAACTCATCTTTGGACCAAAGACTCTTGTAGTAAAGATACGCAACGGCGCAGCGAGTTCCATTGCCCGAAAGACCTGCCTCGCTGCCATCCGGATTGAAGATGCGACAACTGAAGTCCGCTTCGTCGCTGTTTAATTTGCCGATGATGGCAATACCATCGCCGCCAGCGCCGTAGTGCCGGTTACATATTCGACGCGCAAACTCACCGAGATCCTCAACCTCGCTGAGTTGCTCCGCTTCGAATACCAGATAGTCGTTTCCCAACCCGTGGAATTTCGTGAATTGTGGTTGCATTTATCTGTGTAACCTGTGGACTACTCCGGCTTGCCTGCGAACGAAGCAAGGAGGATTGCGATTGGATCGATGCACGAAGTGCGCGGCTCGACGTCTCTTGGATAGTTATTGACCATAATCGAAAACGCTAGTTTCTCGCCGGCGGCAGTCGTGACGTAACCACCCAAACTTGCAGCAGAACTCAGCGATCCGGTCTTCGCACGAACGTTATTCTCAGCGGGCGTACCGCGAAAACGGTTTCGCAGTGTTCCATCGACTCCCGCAATCGGAAGCGCATCGCGAAACACCGTCGCATAACGATGCTTGCTCATAAACGTCAACAACTGCACTGAAGCTTCCGCTGTGATCATGTCGTTGCGCGAAAGACCCGAACCATCGTCGAGATTGAGCGCTTCGGGCTGAATGCCAACCGTTTTCAAGAACGACTTCACCGCTTCGATCCCGAGTTCTTCTGATGTTTGTCCAGGACTCGAAGTCGTTGCCGGTGGAGGTGTGACTTTGCCGAGCGTTCGCAGAATCAGTTCGGTGTAGAGATTTTGACTCGGTTTCAACGTTTGCGAGGCAATGACGCTGAAGGGCGGCGATTGCAGTGTCGCGATCTCGTTTTGAAATGGACTCGCTGCGGTTGAGGCGACGGCCGTGCTCGTCATCAAAACAGGCTGACTTGTCTCGCCCTTCGTCCGCGACTTACCAGTGATGACAATGCCTTTCTGAGCCAGAGACGTGCGTAGCAAATAGACAAAAAGCAAACCCGGGTGCGAGATGCCTATGCCTCCGGTGTAACCTCTGTCTTCAAGCGGAATCGTACCCGTAATCGTGATTGAGTTTTCACCCAGGCCACGATGAATCGAGATCTCGCGCCGCAATCCTCTGGCCGACGTGGTGACTTTGTTGACGATCGAAAGCAAAGGATCGGGCGGACCGGTTGTGATCACTGCCGGTTGCCCCACCGCCGTTCCGGGTTTGATAAACAGATCGAGCGCGTTATCGTTCACCGTCAGCGACGTGATTTCTGCGCCGTAGTACCAGGTTAGATCCTCCCAGTTCCAACCGGCTCCATACTTTGGCCCAACAAAGTAGCTTTCGTCGCCAACGATATCGCCTTCGACGCGCTTCACTCCCGCGGCGACGACGCGCGTGGCGAGATCGTCGATCGCTTTAAAGTAATCGCCGTTATTGAAACGTGCAGCGATTGATGGATCGCCGCGGCCGTAAATCGTCAGATCGCCGCGCACAACGCCCGACGCATCGGGACGTGTGGCGGCGTAGACTGAGGTGGAAAATCTGAAGTCCGGAGACAAGCGATCGAGTGCAGCGGCTACGGTGTAAAGTTTCATGTTCGAAGCCGGCCGCAAAAGCTTGTTCGCGTTTTCTTCGAATAGAACTCGCGCGGTGTCGAGTGAGACAACTTTTACTCCGACCATCGCCGACGATAACTCCGGCTTCGCCAGAACTTCCGCGATCTTTGATCGCAACTCTGGAAGCGTTCGCGGCGGAGCTACTGGTTGCTGCGCAACCGCAGACGAAATGCAGAACAGCAGGAGGTAAGCGAGCAGCGAAATTCTTCGTTTGTACATAGGCTCCAATTAAAACCTAACCACGGATGACACGGATCTGAATCAGTGTAATCCGCGGTTAAAATTTTTTCACCAACTCAGCGAACCGCGGATCCCCGCGCAACGACGCCAAATTCGGATCATTCTCGAAACATGGCCGATTCGCGTTCCCCAAAGAGATCGAACGCTCGAGCCACTCGAACGCGTCTCCGTGCAATCCTTCTAGCGCATAAACCGAGGCGATCGAATAACTGATATCAGCGTCGACTTCGCCGTTGCGCTTTACATCCCGCGTGATTTGCGCGAGCGCTTCGTCGTGTTTGCCCTGCGCACTCAAAAACATTGCCATAAACGGCCGGATACCATGCATGTTTGGATGCTTCTCGATAACATCCTTCATCAACTCCGCCGCCGCATCTGTTTGTCCCGTGTAATACAGAGCGAGGGCGCGAAACGTTCGTACGAGAGCATTATTATGATCGCCGGCGGTATCGAGCTCGCGAAACGTCTCATCAAAGTGGCCCATGTACATGTGTACGAGCGCTCGACTGTAACTGGCTACGACGTGCGCCGCCGGATCGAGCCGGACTAAGCGGTCATAACTACGCAGCGCTCTTCCGTACTCACCATCGAGGCGATGTAGCAGCGCCTTTACGAAATGGACCACCGGCTCGTTTGGCGCTTCACGGCGTGCACGATTCACTTCTTCGCGTGCCTTCTGCTTGTTACCACGCCAGAGATATACAAACACCATCAGCATGCGCGCTTCGAAGATATTTGGATCGATAGCGAGTGCTTTTGTAAATGCCTGTTCGGCGCGTTCGTAATCTTCCGAACCACCAAAACCCTTGAACACACGATTCACGTGACAGGCGCCAAGACCGTCGTGGGCCAACGCAAAATTTGGGTCGAGTTGAATGGCGCGCTCGAAATGCGCGATCGCTTCGTCACAATCGTCAGGCGACAGCGTTCGGAATATGAAACGTGCAAACAGGTCGCGACCACGCAGGTACTGCTCGTACGCTGCCGGGTTTCGCGTCGAGGCTTTGCCAATTCCAACCTGCTCTGCCGGACTGAGTTCGACGCTTAAGCCTTCGACGATTCGTTGTGCAATTGTGTCCTGGAGAACAATGATATCTGCTGCAGCCGTGTCGATGCGGTCGCTCCACAACAACTCTCCCGAAGCGACGTCGATCAGTTGCGCGGTCACTCGGAAACGTTCACCGGAATGAATGAACCCGGCAGTCAGCACTGCACTGACACTTAACTCTTTTCCAATTTCACGCGGATCGCGCGTCTGCCCCTGATATCTCGCGATCACAGAAGACGGTCTGACTACGAGCGATCGAACGCGCGCGAGGTCGGTGATTACGGCGTCCGCAAGTGAGAACTCATAGAAACTGGCCGCCGGGTCGTTGCTCAGATTCCGGAAGCAAAGAATCGCCAAACTCTTCTTCTCCTGATCCGCCATCGTCGTGAAAGGTGTTTCGTGAATGCCCGACTTGGATGGCGTCAGATTCGGCGCTGAAGTAGGTGCTTCAGACCTCGTGATCGATTTTAACCAGCGAACCGCGCGTGAAACCGGATTCGCACCGGTTAAATGCCGCGGCGGCTCCGGAACAACGTTCTGATATCCGGTTGCGACGCCCGCATCCACCTCGTGCAACACTTGCCGCAACTCGTTGCGAAAGTCGTCCATGTTCTGGAAACGATCTTTCGGTGCTTTTGCAAGTGCCTTGTCGATGATTTGCTCGAGACGTGGTGGAATTGGGGTCGAGCGCAACTCCGCAATTGGTCGTGGCGGATCGTGCAGCACAGCGTGACGTACGTCGATTGTCGTCTTACCGCGAAAAGGCCATGTGCCGGTCAGCATTTCGTATAGCAACACGCCCGTCGAGAAAACATCCGCACGCTTATCGACGCGATCGCCACGCGCCTGTTCCGGCGCTGCATACGTTGCAGTGCCGTAAGGTACCCCTACTTCGGTGAGTTCGGTGCGATGAATTCCAGCGGTTGCCGCTTCCGTATCGTCGAGCAACTTAGCCAACCCGAAGTCGAGCACTTTCACCTGGCCCGACGAAGTGACCATTACATTTCCCGACTTGATGTCGCGATGAATGATGCCGCGGCTGTGCGCGGCGGCGAGAGCGTCGGCGACCTGTAATCCGATCAGCAATGCGGTTTTCAGTTCCAGAGGGCGGCCAGCAACCAGCTGGCGCACATTCTTGCCTTCGACGAACTGCATCGCGATGAAGTGAACACCGTCAACCTCGTCGAGGTCGTAGATCGTGCAGATGTTTGGATGGTCCAATGACGACGCGAGCTTCGCTTCTCGTTCAAACCGCTTGAGATTGGCTTCTTTTACGCTGAGTTCGGGAGGGATGACTTTGATAACAACGGTGCGATCGAGCTTTGTGTCAGTGGCTTTGTAAACGGCGCCCTGCCCGCCCACACCGAGCTTGTCAGTGATGCGAAAATTGCGGAGCGTCTTGCCGATCATTTCTTTGGCCACGGATTACACGGATAAAGAACGGATTTACCTAGTTATCGAAAGTAGCTAATAGTTCATCGGCGCTCGCGGTTGCCGTGCCGACCTTTCCAACGACGATTCCGGCGGCGTGATTGGCAAGCGTCGCCGCTTCGAACATCGTTGCGCCGGCCGCGAGTGCACCCGCCAGTGTGGCGATGACCGTGTCTCCAGCACCGGTGACATCATAGACTTCGCGTGCTGCTGTTTCGACGTAAACTGCCCGGTCATTACCTTCGAGTAACATCATTCCACGATCGCCGCGAGTAATTAACACCGCATTACAGCCGAGTTTCTCTCGAATTACTTTTGCAGCGTGAAGTGATCCGTCATCGGAGTGATCTTCGGTGTCACTCATTCGCAGTGCTTCGAGGTGATTTGGCGTCACCAGCGTTGCCGGACGATAGTGATTAAAGTTGCGTAGCTTGGGATCTACCAGCACCGGCACCTGCTCGTATGCGATGGGCAGGAATTCGCGCAGTATGCGCGGTGTTACAACGCCTTTATCGTAGTCTGAAATCACAAAGGCGTCAGCTTGCTTCAGCGCATCCTTTAGGTACGAGAGAATCTGGTCTTCTACTTTCGCTGTGACCGGCACGCGCGACTCGCGATCAGCACGCACAACTAGTTGGCTGTGGGCAATGATACGAGTCTTCGTGGTCGAAGGTCGCGATTCGTCAACAATGAGACAGTGGTCCAACGCGGCGAGCTCGTGTAAGCCCGCTTGCAGGCGTTCGCCGGAACCATCTTTACCCACTACGCCAACAACTGAACCACGAGCGCCCAGCGCCCCGAGATTCGCCAGCACATTTGCAGCCCCGCCGAGGTGAATCGATTCACGCCGAACATCAACGACGGGCACAGGCGCCTCCGGCGAAATGCGCGTTACGTCGCCCCACACAAATTCGTCGAGCATGACGTCACCAAGAACCAATACATACCGGTCGCGAAATGTTCGCAGTATTTCGGAAGCGCGTGTTTTGGTTAATTGAGACATTTAAGAAAGCAACCGATCAATCGCGGCCGTGACTCTCGTTACCGGCACACGCAGGATACATTCGGGCTGCGCAAACTGCGCACAAAAATACCCGTGACAAGGTTGGCACGGCATTTCTTCAAATACGACTTCGGCAGGAGCCGAATTCCATGGACGCCAGTGAGCAATGTTCGACGATCCAAACACAACCACTGCAGGTGTACCGACTGCCGCTGCGATGTGTGCAATCCCGCTGTCGTTGCCGACGAATAGTTGCGAACGTGCAGCCAGAGCTGTCACTTCAGGCAGAGACAATGCAAACGTCACCAACTTCACGGAGGTTTCAGCACGCAACTTCTCCAATAATTCCTGCTCGCCTGGTGCTCCAATGGCGACCGAAGTAAATCCTCGATCGGCGAGAAACTCGATGACGCGTGCAAACTTACTCGCCGCCCACTGCTTTGTCGCAAACGCCGCCGCCGGATGAATCAAAGCGATCTTGTGTTCGCTCAGTTCGGCTTCGTTGAGCAATTGAGCAACTGTATCAGACGCCTTCGGCGATATTCCCAGGCTGGTGCGAGGCCGATCCGTGACCGGAACTCCTGTCCACCCAAGCAGGGCAAGTTGTTGTTCGACTGAGTGCGTCTTTTGTTGTTGCCAGATCAATAATGGCGATGGCGCCTGGTGATTGTGAAGTTGTCCGTACTGGTACGACTTAAAACCGACGCGATGTCGCGCACCGGTAGCACGCGTCAGAAATGTCGCGGTCGTGCCGCCGTGAAGGTTATAGACCACATCGTAGTTCGCCGCTCGCAGTTCGCGAGCCGTCCTGGCTCGCGTCACAAACCCGGCACGCTCGAGAACAATTACATTGTCGACGTGCGGATGGTTGTCCAGTAGCGGCGCAACCCAGTCCTCGACCAGGATGTCTACCCTTGCGTTTGGGAGAAATCGTTTCAAAGCAAAAAGCGAGGGTGTTGCCAGAACTGTGTCGCCGATCGAACGGAGACGCACCACCAGGACCCTGCGCACATCGCTCCAATCCCAGCGCGGCGGTGCTAACGGTTGCGCCGCGTCCTGACCCTGCAATCCATACATTGCCTGTGTTTCGATGACGCGTAACTGAGGAGAAAGCTCAACAATGTCGCGCAGGCTGTTCATCGCCTTACTCTTCGATGGTCGCCTCGTCGATAAGCATTACCGGGATGTCGTCGCGGATAGGATAAACGCGTTTGCATTCGACGCATTTCAGTGCATTCCCATCGGGCTTGAGTTCAACTTTCGCTTTGCAAGCCGGACACGCGAGTATTTCCAAGAGTTCCTGACTAACTGCCATTGGTTAGACCTTCCTAAGGCACTTCTGCGGGATGTAGAAGCTTACCACAAAGGCGAGTAAGAGCAGGAAGCCCGCACCAATAGGTTCTATATGACCTATAAGTCTTATTTGACCTATACTTTCTCCATGTCGCTGGAATTTGCACTGCAATACGCCTGTCCACTTCGCGCCAATTACTCCGAGCGTCACCTGCGCGAGTGGGGGCGCCTGAGCAGTTTGCATGCAAAGCTGACTACCGGCGACGCAAGCGTGCCATCAATCGACAAGTTGCGCTGGGTGGAAAACGCCAACCCCGAAATCGAGCGAATGCAGGACGCCACCGTCATTTGTGCTCACTGTCCGGCGTGTTTGCCACTCGAGATCGCTGGAGACGGAGAGTCAGTGGGCTGTCTCGGCCGCATCAATTATCCGATCGAAGCGCAGTTTGAAAAGTTTCTCGCCGATCGTGTTCAGCTTTCGTTAGACACGCTCGACACGGAAGATCAACCACGACTGCTGCGCATCCTGATCGATCCGGAATCGCCCTTTGATGGTGAGGGAACGAAAGAGTTGCGTCGCGTCGTTACCGAGGAGGGCTTGCGATTCTTCGAACTGCGTGTGCCGATTGCGTTGACGCGCAAAGCCGCGCGACTCACAACCGATAACATTTTTGACCTGCTGGCGGGATTCCGATCGGAAGATAGCGAGACTACAACCTACACTCGAGAATTTCCTGTCGAAGCTGCTGCTGACTACTATGATTTTCTCGATCTGATTCTGCGTAACGAGCTAAGTCAGTCGGAAGTCGCTCGTCTGACTTCGCGCAGTCGCAACTACAACCAGTTTCTGCGTCTTCTCACTGCGATTGAAAAAGCCGAAGCGCTCAATACGCGAGTTCTGATTGACTGACGACGGGCGGCCGGCATTGAATACACGTGGCACAAATCAGGCAAACTTTTGGCTGGTGGCAGATATTGCATTCAACCGCGCAATACTCGCACAAGGCATGTCCCGCATCGCAGCGAATTAACGCTTCTGATTTTCCGCCACAGTTGCTACACACCGCGGGCCCGCATTGACGGCATTCACCACAAACCAGACAAACCTTGCCCTGATGACACTTTTCGCATTCGACGAAGCAGTACTCACATAAAGCGTGACCTTTTTCGCAGTGAGTTAATTGGGCCGCTGCGCCACCGCAATTGGCGCAAACTGCCGCGCTCGCAGTGTGCGTATCGGGCATCTGCTCCAGGTCAAGGAAGAACTCGCGCTTGTCCGTAGGCAATTCCGGGAGATGTTGCGCGGTCCATTGGGCGGCCTCGCCGTTCAAAGGGCTCTTGGTGTTGTAGCTTTGAAAGGCAAGCATCTCGCAAACTCTCATGATTACACTGCTGAGCGATTCCGCAGCGCTCCAGTTATCAGTGATACAAACGGCATGAGGCGCGATATTGGGATGAAAAACCGGCGTGAGCATCCGGCAGACAGGCGCGTCGCGTGGGTAGCCGCGCGGCAAAGAGATCTCAAGTCGATGTCGATCGACGAAGAAGAGTTGTTCTCCTCTTTGTTGTAACGACCGCACGCTTAGAAACAGACGATAGACCTCGGGCGGATTTCCCGAAACGCCTTCCGTTTCGATGTAAGGATGCACTCGTACGAGCCTGCGGATCGTGTCGTAGTCTGATTGAAGGCGTCGAAGTCGTACGTTGCTCATTGATTGTTACCCCCTGTGGTTAAAACGCTGTCCTAAATTAACGCCGAAGGCGTGGTAGCCCAAAAGTCGGAATCTAGTCTGGAACCCGCAACACACTCACGTTTTCGCCCTTCGTACCGTCTCCAACACCGACGAGGTTGCTGAGTCGATAATCACAAACTGACTCTCTCCGCTGCTCTGATTAAAATCAGTCATGAAGCCCAACAACCGGCCACTTTCGTCGTACAAGGCACTGCCGACGTCACCTGGGCCAAGAGGAAAATCCGCTTTCACTATGGTGTTCCAACCGAAAGGCGTTCGTTGACTGGCGCGACTAAGAATCGTTCCCTTTTCGAGTGACCATCCACGCAACGGGTTTGGAACCGCAAATACAGGTTGACCGGGAATGAAGGCTTCCGCCGTCGGATGAAATTGAACACTACCGGGTGATTGGTCCGCTCGAACCTCCACGATCCCCAGATTGAGTGGCTCCGGTTGCGCCCAAACAAACTGCCCGTCCAAAGTGCGCCCATCGCTGAGATTCACCCACACATTCGACGGCTGAATCGGAATTCCGTTCTGGTCCGCATATGGCACGGTCAGAATCCACATCAGCCCCGACTGGGCCGCGATAATCACTCCTTCTCTTTTCTCAGAACGATAAAGATTTGTACTCGGAACGTGCGCCTGGATCACAACCGTGGCGCCATGCAGGCGTTGCAGTAGTTCGTTACCGCCTGCCTGCGGAGCTGATAACGAAACCACTCTTTCCGTTCTGGTCCAGCAAAAAACGGCCGTCCCGAAAACACCCGTCGCAATAATGATCGAAACGACGCCGAGTACGCGAATCGACGCTTGTAAATCCTGGTTCTTTCTTTTCGCGACATAAAAAACGCTCGCGCCGATCACCACAGCGACACCTGCGATGATCAACGCAGTCGTAGCAATATCGGAAAATCGATTCAGCATTTGCTGACCCGGAAGCGCCGTAGGTGTTTGCCTGAAAAAATAGATTATTAACCCGATCACGACCGCACTGAGAACGAGCGAAACAATTGCAAGAAGGTGGGAGAGAGATGTCCCTCTTGCAGTTTTAGTTTTGACGGCCGGCTTCGGAACAGCGACGGACTCGCGAGTAACGGTAACAATCTGATTAGCGTCGGCGCCGCCGCCCCAGGCCCATTTTGACATACAGTTGCTACACAGCTGGTTGGCCTGCAACAAGACCGAGCCTTTGGTACCACAGCGAGGACAGACGTACGAACTCATGTGCTTTACAAACCGATCAGCAAGAGCAGAAACACGATTGTGTAGACAACGCCGATTACCGCAGCTCCATATCCCAGGGCGAGATATGTTCCAACTTCACCAACCAGTAATGTGCGCGAACGATAGGCCTGTATGCCGGCAATGGTTCCGGTAACCGGAGCCGGCAAACCAAAGATCGTAATAACAAACAGGATTATTAACTCCATGCGCCTTTGTTTACGGAGCTTATCTTCCGTTACCCACTCCTTATACTCATCCTTAGTCATCGGGTCGGCCCACGGAAATCGCGCGCCGCAACTACACGCGAGCACACTCGATGGAATCCTGCTCGAACAGTCGGGACAGGTCTTCTCATCACCCCAACCGCGCGCAGACGGCAGCGGAGGAGGCGGCTTATCAGCGACAGCGGCCGCTTTGCACCCGTACGTTGCGCAACCACCCATCTCTTTCCAACAGATCTCGTGATAGGGCGAATCGCACTCGGTACAGGTGAAAAAGAGATCGAAATCAGAAATCTGCGTGTTGCAGATCGAACAGCGTTTCACGTTAACCTCCGTTTAGTCGCTCGCCGCCGCTCCGCCAATCAGGAGGACTATATTGACAAGGTATAGTAGAGTGACGATTCCCCCGATGATCTGCGCTGCGGTAGCCATGCCCTCCCCCTCGTAACGAGGATCCTGAGCAATCGCTTTCTTCGCTGAGGTGCCCTTTACGATAGCCAGTGGTCCAAGGACAATTCCGAAGCAAAAGATGCCGATGATTGCAAACTTCAACGCCTCTTTGGCTTCCGGCAAAGTCTCTTTCGGACCGGTGTAGTCTCCGGCCGCAAGATTACGACAGCGAAAACAAAAACCGCCGGAGACAACGTCGCCGCAAGTCGGACAAACCATTTCTCCCGGCGCCAACGGACGAGAAACTCTCTGAGTAACGCCAACGCCGGCTGGCGCTACATCCTTGAGTTGTTGTAGCGGACGGTTCACACAACCGGGTCCGTTGCAGCCGTTCTCCTTGTCCCAGCAACGCGCGTGATGAGGACTCTCGCAGGCCGCGCAGATGGCTCCATCCTCTCCCAGCAGCAACAGGTCCCCACACCACTTACAAGGAGAGCCTTCGTAACGCTTGTTGATCTTCAATCGTCGTACTGTTTCCGACATATAATTTTCCTCCGCCAGTTTGGTGTGGTTATGGTCGAGCGTTTATATCTCCACCTTGGCTTCTCTTATGCGTTGATCTGTTGGTGCTGTGCGTTTCTTCGCGCGTTCTTCGAAGAGGAGTATGGTGTCGCCGATAATGATTTGATCTCCGGATACTAGTCGTCGTCGATGAACGGCCAGATTGTTGACCATGACAGGAGCATCGCTGCGGCTTTGAATGAGTTCGTATCCGTTTCCGACACGTTGAAGCGCAACGTGCTCGGGCGCGATCTTCGCATCCTTGAACAGGTAAATGTTTGCAGTTGGCGAAGCACCAATGATCGTTGGATTGTGATAGAGAATAAATGCCTTGCCCCGCAGCGGGCCAGTCAACACGCGTATCCACCCATCACGTCCCAGTTGTTCACTCAGCGCGACAAAGATCCCGACGGACAAGCCGACCGTGCACAAGCCAACAAATCGCATGACGTCGCCCTGTTCGGAAGAAGGGATCAGGAACCGATTGATTGGATCGAACAACAATCCACCGAGCACACCTCCCACCAATCCCCCCATCACCGACGCGCGTCGCTGTCCTTTAGTGCTTTTAATCAAGTTCATACCGAGGCCCAGTGCCCCGCCGTAAACGGCCCATGCCAAGCTTCGCAGAATGATGAATCCGATGAAGAAAGGTCCAGGCCATTGAGACAGATCGGCTTGGGTAAAGTCAGGTCGACTCGGCAAAACCACGATAAGTGCAAGAATCAAACCAACTGGAATGATGGCAATCAATGAAAACAGCAGTGTGAATCCCACGCCTCTGAACCAACGGCCTACATTGCTGATGAACCTGCGACTCGCAATTGCGTCAGCGAGATAGATGAACAGCACGATAAGCACTGCGGTCATCGGAAAGACCAGAAAAAACGCTCCATTGCTTTCGCTCGTATCGTCGAGCCATGGTTCGAGTATCAGCCAGGTCGTTAAGCCTCCCAGCAACCCAGCTAACGGCGTAAAGAACAGGTGCGACAACAACAGGCGGCGAAGCGGTGAAACAGGCTCTTCGACGATCGGCTGTGCGTGCTGCAGGACCGCTTTTGCGTGTGCCAGCGTTGAATCGACGGTTGGCTGATAGAGCTCGTCGCGTGAGATGTGAAGTACTTCGTCCATTTTTTGACCTCAAAGTTAGGGCAGAACTCCCTGCTCTTCAAAACTTTTCTGCTGTTGTTCATACTCGGCCTTGCCGGGTGGATTTATTGCGGCCGCACGTTTCAGCAGATCGGCGACTCGCGTTGCATCCTTGTTTCTTGCTGCTTCTCGGGCCAACTGCACATACATGTCGCCCAGCGCGACACGCTGGTTGGCAAGATCGCGAGAGACAAACTCTGGTGTGCGATTCGCTTTGATCACTTCGTCCAATTGCCGAAGCATCTCGCGCGCAACGGCCCTGTCGCGCTGCAAACGACGTAACGATTCCTGCGTTTCAGTAATCGCCTGCACCGCAGACTTCGCCGCAGCGTCGCCGGACGGCTTGAGTGATTGATTCACTTGATCGAGTCGAGTGATGCTGTCGTCAACTGTCTTTCCTGCTTCGTCAGTAACACTCGCACGAATAACCGCCAACAAGTCTGTATTCAGACTGGTGACAGCGTCGCGAGCGACTTGTGCACTCTGGTCATTGGACGCTTTACTCCACCATGAGCCCATCACGAAACCAAACAGAATTCCGACGAGCGCGACGGCAAGTACCCACACGTTGCTGACCTCTCCGGCAGGCTGAGGCATTGCGTCGGTCTTCGGCGCTGCTTTCAAATGAGCTTCGTCACCTTTTGGTGGTTCTGATTTTTCGCGTGCTTCATCCCAGGTGTGCTGACGAGTCCCAATCCAGTATTGCCTGACTCGCCATGGCTTGCTGTCGCGCCAACTGAAAACGCCATGAACTTTCCGCACCGGGTCGTAGACGAGTGCAACTTGAAATGCCAGGTTGAAAAAGCTCTGCTGGATAAATTGATCCTGGTCGGAAAGAAAAATGCCGAAGTTTGGATGCGTGTGATACCAACCGAGAATTCGTTTCCCCCCGTAAGTCTTATCCATCTGTTCATGGATATGATTCCAGGTTTCATGTGTAATGGTTAACTCGGTGTTTTTCTCCTCGGCGTGCAGTGCCTCAATAACGTGGTCGACTTTTATGAATGGACCATTCTTGTCGCGCAATACATCGCCAACGAGAATGCCTCCGACCTCACGCGTCGTTTCTGCGTTATTGCAGATGCGATCGAAGGCGGCCTCCTCGATGAAGATGCGAAAGTCGTACTGAACCTGAGGGAACGGTTGCTTGGGCAGTTCCATCTGAGATAGGGCTCTAAAGTCCATAGCTGCTCACGCTTCTTTCGGAACTGAATTCAGAAATAACTGATCCATGACAAAGGATGGCGCCAGTGGACCCAGACACCGATCCGCGTCACTATCAAATAACCATGCTTCCTGCTTCTCGATTCCCTGTCGCGCCACGATGATGTCAAAAGGAGGAATCCCGATCTCTGCCGGCGTGAGTGAAAGATCGAGGTCGCCATCCCTGACCACAATCCCGGTGAAATCTACTACTCGATGTGTTCCGCAAACGCTGCAAAGGGCCGCAGTCTCGCGCAGGGCTCCCAGCACCATTCCAACACGTTCCGTCGTGTTGCAGACCGGGCAGGTGAGTCGCGTAACAACGTCGCGGCTCAGTTCCAGCGTTGCACCTTTGGCGAGTCTTGTTTCCGCGCGGTCGAGTAGTTCACCAAGAGTGACATCGTTTACGCCCCGGCGCAGTGGCAGAATCTGTTCAAAAGAGTCGTGTGCAACGCAGTCGTCACGACGTTTGTACTGAACGCGGTTGAAGTCGTTCCAGGTTCCGTTGAAGTGTATTCCTTCACCGTCGAGAGTCGGCTGACCGTGCAGGTATTTGATCGCCTCCTGAACTTCGAGTGCGGCGATGAAAGATGCGGCGACGCTGGTCGTGGGAACATGGCCCTGTTGTATCGCATCGCGCGCCAGCATGGCGCAGGAAAGACGTTCCTGTACCAGCTTTCGATCGGTTTCGTTCATCGTACACTCGTAACAGGCAGTGCGCGCGGGGTCGAAGACACGCACAATTCCTGACAGCCCTTCGATAGCGCCATCGATCCACGTTCGCCTCGTGCGGGCACAGGAAGAGTTAACAAACATGCGCGCCAGGCGGTTGTCGAGACCACAGATAACCACGTCGGCCCACAGGAAAACTCCGAGACCCAGCTCATGCATGATGTTTTGAGCTCGTCCAACAGCGACAGTCTGAGGATTCAGTTCAGACACTCTTTCTGCTGCTACCTCTGCCTTGAGTGCTCCCGCGTCAGATTCCTTGAAGAGAACGGTCCGGCTCAGATTGCTTACTTCAATCCGGTCCATGTCGAAAATCATCAGGTGGCCCACGCCGCTAAGAGCCAGAAGTTTAAGAATCTCGTTTCCCAAAGCTCCGGCGCCGATCACGAGTACGCGCGCGGACGCCAAACGCTCCTGTTCCCACCAGGGAATCAGGCGCTGGCGGGCGTAACGGTCTTCCGGCAAAACTCTGATTGTTTCAAGCGAAGGATCGAGCGCACTCATTGCTTACGCTTCCTGCTGTTATCTCCGGCTGAATGCGAAGGACGTCGCCATCAAAAACCTGTTGTTGACTCAGTGTTTGATCGTCGAAGAGCTGAACTCCCAGTCGCCGGTGGTGAAACTTGTAGCTCATAAAATCGCCCTGCGGGCTGTATTTGGGAAGCATCAATCGTTCAACTAAAACCACCATGATGCGCTCGACGGGCACATCTTCAGGCACTTCAACTGTTACCCGCTTATTTCCGGTTACGTCCCAGACTTCAAGAGTCAACATGTCAATCAATTCCCCCAGGTGAGAATCTGGTCAATCACCACAGAATGAGATTGCCTCGCTAACGGCTCCGAGAAAATGACAGCTAATAACATGAATAGCGACGTCTGACTGACGTGAGAACCAGGAAACCAACGAGATTGGAGATAAATACTCTTGATTGTGAGCAAGAGCAGCGAAGCGGTGCCTCGCTTTTTGTCCTGGGTCGAGGTTGAGATCTCAAGAAGTCCGGATCACAGGGCCACTGTCAACGAGACGGCGGAAAATCTATTACCTTAGAGGATTACTGTCAAGAGTTTTACTGTTTGCGTTCGTCCAACATACGCAAAGTGTCCAGGATAAGGTTGGTATTGCTTAACGCTTGTATGCGAGTCGGAAACTGTTCGTTAGTCTTTTGGAACTCGAATGTTCCGTTCGTGATTTCAACTACCTTTTGAAAGCCAGGCTCGCCAATCTCCCCGCCACACGACGCATCGACGATGCGACCGTCGTTGAACTTGACCTGACCTTCGAGTTTTTCGTTAATGAGCGTCAAAACGCCGTTCAACCTTGCATTTTCAATTACCTGAATCGCATCGAAAACGCTGATGGCACTGAGATCTCCGGCGAGAGTGAAGTGTTTGCGTTCGAAGTTGGCTTCTGCCGCGGGTGTCGGCTTGAGATCGGGTCGCCGTGCACGCCTAATCGCCTCCAGGCCGGCCGCAATGTTTATCCGACCATCGAGTTGTTTTGCTTCGAGCAGGCGGTCGTGGGCGGTGTCAAAGTCTTCTCGTTCGATGTAGATACTTGCCAAAGCCAGACACTGGCGGGCGGCCTCTTCTTTGTGCTTATGACTTGCGCAGATCTCACGCAGCCGCTCTCTCAATTTGATGGAACGACCGCTCAATTCCAGAGCCGTCCGGAGGCGTTTTATTGCCCTTTCCGGGGCCTGATACTTCATAAAGAGCTCGGCATCGAGCAAAGCTGCTTCGACCTCGCTGACGTGCTCGGTTTGTGAGTCGGTCACTGGCATCCCGTGGAAGTTTACCATAAGCGATTTGGGCCTTGCCGCTACCAAATAGTGCGGGTGGTGGTCCTTTTTTGGCGAAAAACACGCGTTACCAATAGGGAACTCGATTGGCATGCAACCTGCGGGGCAACCCAATCGTACGGCCCATTATCAGAAAGAATAGGCAGGAAATAAGAAATGAACCGATGGATGAAACGACGAATTGAGCGCTCACGGGCTCGTTGCGAGAAATACCGTAACCGCGGATAAACGCAGATTTTCGCGGATCAGCGAATTTTCTTTCTGCTATTGTCATACGCGACCCTTTTGAACTCTGGCTTTGGGCCGAAGTTGAGTAATAAACCAACCTCAATCTCAGTAGCTCTTAAATAGTTCAGAAGTTGCGCTTGGTGAGCTGAACCCAGCGCACGAGCAGCCTTCAGTTCGAGAAGAACGCATTTCTCGACCAATAAGTCGCCCTCAAATTGGCCAACCTGATGTCCCCGAAACCACACGGGAATGTCAATGCGGCTCCAAACCGTCAGGCCGGCCGATTCGAGCGCCACCGCAAGAGATTTTTGGTATACGGACTCTAAAAATCCCGACCCTAACTCGTTGTAAACTTCGTAGTAGACGCCAATTATCTGCTGCGTCAGCTCAAAATATTTAAGATCCGCGTTCATCCGCGTTCATCCGCGGCCAAAATCAATCTTCAAACCAACGCGAATCTGCCTGGGTCTCATCGTGCGCTTCGGAACCAGAAAGTTTGAGGCGTCGATGAACTCGGATCCAAAGCTGAAGACTGTCTTGTTGAGAACATTGTCGAACTCGACCGACGGTCTTATCTGCACACGCGCTAGACGAATTTCCCGTGTCACGTTTAAGTCGAACACGAACAGTCCCGGTCCACGTCCAGCATTTCGCGGTAAGTTTCCCACTTGACCAATCGGAGGAACACTGAACCGATCACCAGAGTAGTTGGGCCGATCGTTCGAGACATCGTCGAGGTTACGATCCATTCCTCCAACCGAGATATTGAATGGTGCCCCTGACGCAAGCCGCCAGATCGGCGAGAACTGAAATAGATGCGGCAAGTCGAAACTTCCCGAAAAGACAAACCGGTGCCGCCGATCGAGTAAGCTGCGCGCCCGTTCCCCACGAAAGTCTCCCGGAACGACCGCATCTGAAGTGTTAACGATGCCATCATCGATCAATTTCGACAGTGTGTAGCCGGCCCGAAACGTGAACCCTGAACCAAAACGCTTGCGTAACTCCAACGTCATCCCGCGATAGAAACTGTTTCCGGCCGAGATCAGTTGCTCGAGCTCGCCGCGCGCCGGATCCGGACGCAAGTTGTTGATTGCAGCAAGGGCGACTTCAATCATCGTTGTCGAAGACAAACTGTTCAGATTCATCACCGAGACTGGTACACCAAATTCGATCACACGACGGATCGTGTTTCCCTCACCGTAAACAAACCTGACCAACTCACCTGCTGTGGAAGCGTTGTAGAGCGAACGTGTCGACGTCGCCGGATTTCTGAAGTTCGGGAAGTCACGCGAGGCGAGAAACTCCGAGAAGTTGCGATAACCCGACGGCACCACGGGCGCGTTTGCATTGAACTCGCGCCATAGATGTATGCCGCGCGTGTAGGTAAAGTTTGCCTCGACCGCGTAGCCGTGGCCCAGGTCGCGCTCGACTCCTGCATTGAGCTGGTAACTCTCAGGAATTCGCAAGGCCGGATCGAGACGACGAGAAAAATCCGTGTTCAGCACGCCAAACTGGCGGACCAATTGCGACTCGCCGTTCAGCTTCTCCGGAAAGCGGAGATGCTCGGTGATAAACACACGTCGCTGATCGGCAGTCATGAGCTTGCCTGTCGACGGATCGCGCAGCTGATTCGTGTCGAAGAAGAGTTGTTGTTTACCAAGCGTGAAGTCGTCGATGGTGCGCAGCAATGGTCGATTGAAGAAGATGCCGCCACCGCATCGGAACACAAGCTTGCCTGAATCGAGTGGACTGTAAGCGAGTGAAAACCTCGGTCCGAAGTTATTCAGATCGCGAAGAATCGTTTCGTACTCGTATCGCAGTCCATAACTCACCAAAAGCTGCGGCAGAATTTGCCACTCATCCTGCACAAACACTCCCGCGTAGAGGTTCTTCTGTGTCGACGAACCCTGAAAGTTTTGTCGGAACCGATTTGGTACGTCGGCAAGAAAGTCGCCCGCGCTGGCAAAGTTGTAAGTGCCGCTTATGTCCGAAAGATCGACGAAGGTTGAGCGCACGCGATGAACGTCAACTCCAAACTTGAGCGAATGAGATCCGCTCACGAGTGAAAGCACATTCTGCAATTGCCAGCGCTCTTCGCGCCGATCGCTGCCACTTGCAGTTGAGGAACCGGCGACCAAAGTTCCGGTGCGTCGATCCGGATCTTCTGCCGACAGCGGATCATTCAGAGTGATGAGCACAACCGGTGCGTCACCCGCGCTGGTTTCAAAGGCTGGCGCGAGACGTGAGTATTGAAATCGCGCCTGATTGACTATCCGCTCTGAGAAGACAAGTGTGTCGGAGTAAGAGATCGCATCTGAGTTGCGTCTTCGACCTTGAAACGCTTCCGCCAAACGATTGCCACCGCCAAACTGCCTCAGGTTGATAAATCGTCCGGCTTGATAAACGAACGCACCGCTGTGCATTGGACCAAACTGGCGATCGACGCGGGCGGTGATGCTGGTGTTTTTCGTTGGAGTGTTGATTGACGAGATGAAGGGCGCCACCTCAGCGGAAAGCACCGGAGCGCTTGCGTCTTCCAGTCTCGTTCGGTTGAGATGTGTGGGCGCTGGAAGCGGAAATCTGGCGCTTTGATTCACCGGCACCAGGGTATCGATCAAAGCGCTGTCCAGGACCTTATTCAACTCATATGAAACGAAAAACACGGTTTCCTTCAGGGCCTTTATTGGTCCACCAAACGTGAATCCGGCAACGTGCTCCTGCAACGGTAGTCGCGGAATACCGAGCGAGTTGTTTCTGAACGTGTTTGCATTGAGCGCCTCGTCGCGGAAGAAGTAGAACGCCCGTCCATGAAACTCTTTTGAGCCACTGCGCGTGCGCAGGTTCACCCTGCCACCGGACGCGCGCCCGTACTCCGCCGAGAACTGGTTGGTAATCACCTGCACTTCCGCAACCGCCTCAAGTGATGGTTGAAAACGTTCGCGAGCTGCGCGGTCGTCGTTGTTGTCAAGGCCATCGATAGTCAGATTGTTTGAGTAAGCCGGAGCACCTGCGAGTGAAAACGTGCCTGCTTCTTCGGGTGTGCTTGCGTGATTTACATTGCGATCCTCAGCGAGGTCACGCGTTGAGAGTGGCTCTTCAGTGACGCCCGGCAGGGTGAACAGTAGGTCAAGCACGGAACGGGTGGAGATTGGTAGCGACTCAGTTTCGCGGTTTGTTAACGTCGCGCCGACTACGGTCCGCTTCGTATCGATCACGGGAGCGTCCGCATCGGTGATAACGACCGGTTCAACTACAAGATCCGATGGAATCAGAGTTGTGTCGAATTCGAGGCTCTGTCCCGAGATCGTCGTGATGCCGGTCATTTCCTGCGCTGCAAAACCAGGGCTTGAAACGCGAATGATGTAAGTTCCGGGTTCGAGCTGAATCAAACGAAACCTGCCTTCGGCGTCAGATGTTGTCGTGCGTGCGAGACCGGTCTTAATGAGCTTCGCTTGAATCTCGGCGCCCGGAATCACAGCGCCGTTCTGGTCCACAATGCGACCCGAGATCGTCACCGTATCGAGGTCTTGTGCCTGAAGGTTTTGAAAGTTGAAAGTGAATAGAAAGATAGTGAGAAGAATGAGACGTGAGGTCATGTTTTGTAACTCCTTGTGAGGTTTTTACTGACGGCGGGAATGTAGCACAGGATTTACAGGATTAGAACAGGATTCAGAGGATAAAATCCTGTTCATCCTGAGAAATCTTATAAATCCTGTCTAACTATGACCGTGAAGTGCGGCGTCGCAGAGCAGCGGCGCGCGTCATCGGCACGAGCGCGTCGCTTCCCTCAGGCGCCGCCTCGAAATTGGTAAGCTCTTCGGCATGCGTCTGCAGGTACTGGAAGAAACGCTCAAACTCATGCTGCATCGCATCCATCTTCTCGCGCATGTTGAGAATGATCTCGACGCCCGCAAGATTCACGCCCAGATCGCGCGTCAAAGAAAGAATTAATTCCAGTCGTTCGAGATCAGGATCGGTGTAGAGTCGTGTGTTGCCTTCCGAGCGCGACGGTTTCAGCAACCCTTCGCGTTCGTAGAGTCTGAGCGTTTGCGGATGAATCCCATACTGATCCGCTACCGCACTGATCGTGTATGTTCTCGGCTTTCTGCTCACTCCAACCCCATCTCGACTCGCGGATTTGTTGCATTCAGCTTTGCATACTCACGCAACAGATTCTTGGTCTCTTCCGAAATCACTTTCGGCAACGTCACCTGCACTTCGACAAACTGATGCCCCTTCGCGCCGGGATTGCGCAACGACGGCGCACCGCGATCGCGCAAGCGAAACTTCTGTCCGGATTGCGTTCCGGGCGGAATGCGCAACTGCGTCTTTCCATCGACAGTCGGCACTTCGATCTTTGCACCCAGCGCGGCTTCGGGGACCGTGATCGGCACCGTCACGTAGATGTTGTCGCCCTTGCGCGTGAAGTATTTGTGCTGACCAACGTTCGTGATGATGTGCAGATCGCCGGCAGGTGCGCCTAAACGGCCGCCCTCACCCTTACCTGGAATCCTCACGCGCGATCCAGTTTCAACACCTGCCGGAATGCGAACTTTTACAGTCTCTGTTTTCGGTGTTGTGCCTTTGCCGTGACAGAGCGTACAAGGCGCTCGCCGGCGGCCCGTGCCGCCACAATCCGGACACTCCTGAGCGAATCGCAGTCTGCCGCCGGCTCGTTGTACTTGACCTGAACCCTTGCAGGTAGAACAAACAACCACTGGTCCACCGATGTCGCCAGCGCCGTTGCATCGCGAACACTGTTCGGAACGATTAACCGTGATGTTTGTCGTCAGACCCTTGATGGCCTCCTCAAACGAGAGACTCAACGGCATCTCGATGTCGGCGCCTCTTTGTGGCTGCGGCCTTGGCGGCTCCTTTTCTCTCGCAGCACCGCCGCCAAACAGGTCGGCAAAAATGTCGCGAAAGCTGCTGCCGCCGCCCGAGGAAGTTGAACTGCCGCCCCAGTCAAAGCCGGTGAAGTCAAAACCCGGTGCAGTACGGCCGCCGCCTCCCGACGGACCAGCACCACGGGCCGCCGCATCGGCAAGGTTTTCAGAGTATTGTCCGAAGCGGTCGTAAACGCTTCTCTTCTTCGGATCGGAAAGCACGTCGTGCGCTTCCGACATCGCCTTGAAGCGTTCCTCGGCAGCCTTGTCACCCGGATTTACGTCAGGGTGATACTTGCGAGCCAAACGCCTGTATGCCTTTTTGATTTCTTCAGGCTTGGCGTCGCGCTTGATGCCGAGTATTTCGTAATAGTCTTGCTTTGCCATCTGTTCATTGCCGATTGCCGATTCCAATTGCCAATTGAAAAACGGCTGACGGCATTCAATTATCGATTTCGATCCAGTTTGACGGAAAAGGCGGAGGGTAACGTCTTCTCCGCCTCTTCAATTGGGCAATTGGAAATTGGAAATCGACAATTGCTTCACTTGTTCTCGTCTACGTCAACGTACTCTGCATCGATGACGTTGTCGTCGCCTGTACCACCGCCCGACGACGACGCACCGGCTGCCGACGTCTGCTCACTGCTGGCCTCCGCTTCCGGCGGCGGCGCTTGCTGATACAGCGCCTCGGCCAGTTTATGCGATGCAGTCTGCAGATTATTGAAAGCTTCGTTCAGCCGTTCAACTCCACCTTCGGTCAGAGCCTTCTTCGCGTCTGCAATTGCAGACTCAACGTCTGAAGCCACTGCGCCGACTTTGTCGCGATTGTCGGAGAGCGTCTTCTCCATCTGATAGACGAGTCCATCGAGACGATTACGCGCTTCGATCTCTTCGCGTTTGCGAGCATCGTCGGCTGAGTGCGACTCTGCATCGCGCATCATCTTGTCGATCTCTTCTTTCGCAAGACCGGAAGAAGCCGTGATCGTGATCTTCTGCTCGCGACCTGTGCCCATGTCCTTCGCAGAAACATTCACGATGCCGTTGGCGTCGAGATCGAAAGTTACTTCGACCTGCGGCATGCCACGCGGTGCGGGCGGAATTCCAACGAGGTGGAATTTACCAAGGGTGCGATTGTCCGAAGCCATTGGTCGCTCGCCCTGAAGCACGTGAACTTCAACCGATGTTTGATTGTCAGAAGCTGTCGAGAAGATCTCAGACTTACGCGTCGGGATCGTCGTGTTCCTTTCAATCAACTTCGTAAACACGCCACCGAGAGTCTCGATACCGAGGCTGAGCGGTGTCACGTCGAGCAACAGAATGTCAGTCTTCTCACCGGATAGAACGCCGGCCTGAACGGCTGCACCGATTGCCACGACTTCGTCAGGGTTTACACTCTTGTTTGGCTCTTTGCCAAACATTTCCTTGACGATCTCCTGAACCTTCGGAATACGGGTCGAACCTCCGACCAGCACCACTTCGTCGATCTTCCCGGCATCGAGGCCTGCGTCTTTCAAAGCCACTTCAACCGGGCCTCTCAGTCGCGAAAGAATCGGATCAACCAATTGTTCGAAACGCGCGCGCGTCAGTTTCATCGCGAGGTGCTTTGGACCAGACTGATCTGCGGTAACGAACGGCAGATTGACTTCTGTTTCCATTGTGCTGGACAACTCAATCTTTGCCTTCTCTGCAGCTTCTTTCAAACGCTGCAATGCCATCTTGTCGTTCGAGAGATCGATACCCTGATCCTTCTTGAACTCTTCGATGATCCACTCGATCAGACGTTCGTCGATATCATCGCCGCCGAGGTGCGTGTCGCCGTTTGTCGACTTCACTTCGACAACGCCTTCACCAACCTCGAGAATCGAAACGTCGAACGTGCCGCCGCCGAAGTCGAACACCGCGATCGTCTCGTCTTTCTTTTTGTCGAGGCCATAAGCGAGCGCCGCCGCTGTGGGCTCGTTGACGATACGCATCACTTCGAGCCCGGCAATCTTGCCTGCGTCTTTCGTAGCCTGGCGCTGCGAGTCGTTGAAGTAAGCGGGAACGGTGATGACAGCTTTGTCAACTTTCTGGCCGAGATAATCTTCTGCCGACTGCTTCATCTTCTGCAGAATGATCGCGGAGATCTCCGGTGGGCTCCATTCCTTGCCACCTGCCGCGACGCGCACGTCACCGTTTCCGGCGCTCTGAACCTTGTAGGGGACCTGTTTGATTTCTTCTCCAACTTCGTTATAGCGACGGCCCATAAATCGCTTAATCGAATAGACAGTATTTTCCGGGTTGGTTACCGCCTGCCGTTTAGCAACCTGACCAACCAGGCGACTTCCATCTTTGGTGAAAGCCACGACCGATGGGGTGGTGCGACCACCTTCGGAGTTAGTGATTACGGTTGGCTCGCCACCTTCCATCACCGCCACGACCGAGTTGGTTGTTCCTAAGTCAATTCCAATAATCTTGCTCATCGTTTAGTCTCCAAAAACCTTCCTTTGCTAAAACATTCCCACTCGCTGTTCACTTGGAAAATGGAAGCTATTGCCGCGGGCCTGAACGGTTTACATCCCCAGCAACGACACTTACCCTGAACGCTCGGTCAATATAATACCTGAGTGCATCTCTGTCAACTTTATTTGAGTGTGTCGGCTTCGGAGCGGCGGTCTTCGTTGACGAGTCGGGAGACGAAGAAGACGTAGTGGGCGCCCGAAAGGACGGCGAAGACGAAGACTGTCGTGTAGATGGTCGGGAGGTAATAGCCGGTGCCGTATGGAACGCTCGCGGCGAAGATGATCGCGGCGATCGCAAAGATCTGGACGGTGGTGTTGATTTTTCCCAGCAGCGACGGCCGAAAACCACGAAATCCGGTGACGATGTTGATGGCGGCTGCGCCCACCAGGATGAAGACGTCGCGGCTAATCACGGCGATTGTCACCCAAAACGGGACCGGAAGGTGCGATGGCAAAGGCTGTGGGAAAACTGCCCTCATCGACAGCACAACAAACGAGGTGACCAGCATCAGCTTGTCCGCGATTGGATCGAGGATGGTTCCAAGCTGTGATTTCTGGTTGAAACGCCGCGCTAGCAGACCGTCCAGGCCGTCAGTAATGCCCGCAAGAACGAAAATCCCCAGGGCGAGTGCAAATCGTTGGTAGAAAAGGAGTGAGACGAAGACCGGAATCAATACCATCCGGAAAACCGTCAGAAGATTCGGTACGGTAATAATTCGGGAGGACATTTGGGTACAGGATTACAGGATTGGCAAGATTAACAGGATGCTCGGACTTTAAGAAATCCTGTAAATCTTGCCAATCCTGTCATCTTGTTCCACTTCTTAGTTCCAATAAAGAAATCTCAGGTGGGCATCCATAGCGAATGGGCAACACAACAGTTCCCAAACCACGATTGACGTAAATTTGGGTATTTCCCAAGCGTCCGAGGCCCTTGAGAATGCGTTTGCGCGCGCCCCGCACGGTACTTCGTTCACCTCGGATGTTTACCTGACCGCCGTGGGTATGGCCGCTCAGGATCAGATCAACCGATGCGCGCGCCGCACGTCTTAGACAAATTGGATTGTGTGCAAGCAGGAGTTTCAACTCATCTTCGCGGGCGCCTGCCAGCGCCAACGAAATGTCCTCCAGGCCAACCATCGTGTCGTCAACCCCTGCCAACCAGAAGGCTTCTCCGTCTTTTTCAAAGCGCATGCCTTCGTTTATCAGTACCTTAATCCCCTCCGCGCGAAAGAGATCTGTCAACAAAGGAGCATCGACCCAATGGTCGTGGTTGCCGAGCACCGCAAAAACGCCGTGCTTCGCTTTCAGGCGACCCAACATCTCGGCGCAGGGGGCCGCGTAATGTCGTTCTTTGGAGATGTAATCGCCGGTCAGCGCAATGATGTCGGGCTGGAGCCTGTTAGCCGTGTCGACAGCCCGCTCGATCTGTTCGGTGCTTGAAAAGGGGCCGTGATGGATGTCCGAAAGCTGCACAACGCGAAATCCGTCGAAGACCTTCGGTAAACGGCTCAAATGAATGCGTTCATGTTCGATGCTAAGCATGTAAGGCTCGGTGAGGGCGGCACGAGCAACATGCGTTAGGCTAACGGCAAGGGAACGCAACGGAGTGTCGGTTTGTTTGGAACCACCATAAGGCACGACACGTCTGCGTTGGTTCCATCTAATCGGAGTCGCCATATTTTTTATATTGATTGACGCCAACCTGCCGGGGAAGCGCCCTGTAAGTGGGGCGCATTATAGAGACCTCCATCCCATGACGCAACCTTGAAGGCATCGCCCAAGACCCTCTCAGAGCGCTGAGATATGTCATAATCCTTTCACTTTCGCCGAAAAACCTAATGAAACGGCTAACGCTCATTCTTTCTGCCCTAACTCTGGGGCTGTTTTTTATTTTCAACGGACCGGCTGCCGCAGCCGCACAAGACGCTAGCGGTACCGAGTCTCATGGTTTGAATCCCGCAGTCCTGATCGGCGTTGCCATCATGCTGCTGGTCGCGAAACTGGGCGGTGAATTGTTCGAGCGGTTGCACCAGCCGGCGGTCCTGGGCGAACTCTGCGGCGGAATTCTGCTTGGAAACTTAATCATTTTTGGTTTTTCTGGGGCCGAGTCGCTCAAGACGAATGAGACGATTTCCGCGCTGGCGGAACTCGGCGTCATCATCCTGCTGTTTGAGGTCGGTCTCGAGTCGGATTTGCGGGAGATGATGGAAGTGGGCTGGTCATCGTTACTGGTGGCAGTGCTCGGCGTGATTGCTCCCTTCCTGCTGGGGTGGGCAGTGTCGGCTTATTTCATTCCTGAGGAAGCTCGGCTCGCACACATCTTCATCGGCGCCACACTATGCGCGACGAGTGTGGGTATCACGGCACGCGTCTTCAAAGACCTTGGCAAGCTCGCCACACGCGAAGCACGAATTATCCTCGGAGCTGCCGTGATTGACGATGTGCTTGGGTTATTGATCCTCGCCGTTGTTGCAGGCGCCATCCGGGCCGCAAGTAGCGGCGGTGTGCTGTCGATGTTTGACGTTGGCGTGATTACGCTCAAGTCAATTGCGTTTCTGATCGGCTCGATCGCAGTTGGTCATTTTCTTGTGCCGCGAATTCTACGCGGCGCTGGTCGTCTCGAGACGCGAGGCGTCTTGCTAACGATGGCGATCTCGTTGTGCCTGATCCTGGCATGGGCAGCTGCCAAGGTTGGCCTTGCCCCCATCGTCGGAGCATTTGCTGCCGGTCTGGTTCTCGACGAAGTGCACTACCAACCAGCTGGAGATCGAAAAGAACGCGACCTTCACGATCTGCTGCAGCCGGTGAGCACCGTCCTTGTGCCGATCTTTTTTGTGCTGATGGGATTAAAGGTTGACTTGCGACTATTCACTCGCGTCGACATTCTCGGCCTCGCTGCTGCCCTAACCCTTGCGGCGATCATTGGCAAACAGATCTGCGCGTTAGGTGTGATTGAACGAGGGCTAAATCGTCTTGCCGTTGGTCTGGGAATGATCCCGCGCGGCGAAGTGGGTCTGATATTCGCCGGAATCGGTGCGACTTTGATGTTGCCGTCTACAACGGGCGTGAATGAACCTGTTATCGGCTCGGCGGTTTTTGGCGCAGTTGTTATCATGGTCATAGTCACAACACTGATAACCCCCACCGCATTGAAATGGTCACTTGGTCGCAAGCGAACGCGAAAACGGGAGGGCTGAATGGCATCAAAAAAGGACCAGCACAAGGTCGGGATTCCACCAAAACCACGTGGACAACAAACAGGGTTCGCCGGTAATCCGGATCAGAATCGTGAGGAGATGCGGAAGACGCCGGCGTTGCGTGGCCGAATGAAAAAGAAGAACAAGATGTTCGGCGACGCATCTGAACAGCACATTGGAGGAAGTGCTGTAACTCCGAGCACGAATTCACCGTCGACGCCCGGAATGAAGCAATGATTTAGCCACGGATTTTCACGGATAAACACGGATGATTTTTATCAATGTAATCCGTGAAAATCCGTGGCTAAACTTAAACCAGCCAACCAAATCGTCAGACGTGTGTCTGTATCAGTGATGACCGAACGCGATACCGATGCAGCGAGCGACATCGATCTAATCAAACGCGCTCAGGCAGAAGATATTGATGCCTTCTGTTTGTTAGCGGAACGCTACGCTCGGCGCATCCATCTGCTCGCTTCTCATTACTGTCGCAATGCGCAAGACGCCGAAGACCTCTCGCAGGAAGTCTGGCTGAAAGCCTACCAGGCAGTTAGAACTTTTCGCTTCGATTCATCCTTTTACACGTGGCTGCGCCGCATTACGATCAATTCGTTTCTGAATCATCGACGCTCGAGTTTTTTCAAGCGTCGCGGTCAAACGATGGCGGTTCAACTGCTCCAGATCGATTCGGAACTACCGCAAGTTCTTTTCGAATCGAGTTCTCAGGAAAATATTTATAACAAGTTGCTATTTGAAAGTGTTGTTAATGCGCTGGCCGAGTTAACACCGGCCCAACGGCTCGCCTTTCTGTTGCGTCATTACGAAGGGATGTCTTACGAGGAAATTGCAAACGCAATGAATTGTTCAAGCGGAACAGTTAAGAAGGGAGTGTGGCGCGCAATTGGAAAACTGCGCGCGCGCCTCTCGCCGGAGTCAGAAGCACAGGAATCACTGACAAGTCTCGCAAGTGAGTATTAGATGGAGTTTTGAAGAATGCACAATTGCAAAGAGACAAAAGAACGCTTTAGCGAACTTGTTTTGGACGGAATTGACTCTCTGTCGGACCCATCTGTTTCAGCCGAGCTGAGCAGATGCGCTGAATGTCGCGACGAGTTTGAGGCGCTCAGTGCGACTCTGCGCACGGCAAATCGGCTCGGTGAAATGGCAACCCCGGCTGAAGACTACTGGCCTGGTTACCATTCGAGACTCCGACAAAAATTGGTGAACGCGCAAAGCGTAACCACGACTTCTCGCGCACAGGCGCAAAGGCGCAGGGAAAAACTCGGGCCTCTCTTTGAGCCTTTGCGACCTGGCGCGGGAACAAGCTTATTCGTGAAGCTACTTAGAACGTCTGTGCCGGTGCCGGTGCCGCTGCCGCTGGGCATCGCTATTGTTGTCGCGGCTGCACTCTTGATCCCGTTTGCTATTCGCGCTGCCCGCAGAGACGTAACGCCGTCAAATAACACGACGATTGTTCGTGTTCCTGTTGAAGTGCCAGTAATACAGGAGAACGTTGTTACTCGAGTGATTTACCGCGAGAGACGTTCAGTCGCCAAAGCTTCTAAGCGAACGACGGAGGCTGCGCGCGCTGAGAGTACTTTCGCGAAGTCACAAAAGTCGCAAACTGAAGCGATACCGGTAGGCCTTTCCGGTTTCAAACCATCTGAGGAGATCAAGCTCACCGTCATAAAAGGAGGTGTCCCGAATGAAAAATAGATTCTGGGTCCTTCTTCTTTCGATTCATTGTCTGGCACTGACCGCAGTCGCCCAGAATCCCGCGAAGCGCCAGATCGTGTTGCAAGTCTCGAACGGCGGGTTCGTTGCTTTCCGTAGCGAAACGCCTGGCATTAAAAACGACCCGGAAAGCAAATCACTCACGGCTCTGCTCTTCTCGCAGGCATTTGCGGGAGAGAATCGAATCATTCATCGCGTGTTGACTGACGCTCAGCAAAACGTCGTCTTTGGCTACGATCTTTGGGTAAGCTCCGATCCAATCAGCAAAAAGTTTAAGCTCGCCGTTTTGCCTGCAGATGAAGCTTTTAGGCGAACGTTTTTGAAGGACAACACCCCACCACGACCTACGGGTACGTTTGCCACGTTTCCCAAATCCACCTCACCCCAGACATTGGATGACGGTGACGCCGTTTCACTCGAACTGCTTGTCAATCACGAGTCGGGCGTCAAGATTGTCGACGTTGTCAGTGTCACTTTCGATCGCGCAACTCTCCGCGAGAATTATCTTGAATCAGCTCCCAAAGACTTTACTCTCGACGCAGTTTCGCTTGGCGTGAAGAACTACAGCTTGCTGATAAACGGGACGCTGGTGAACAAGAGCAAATCGAGTATCGGGTTCACTGGTGCGTTGCTGTGGTTCTACGTGCCTGAACGCGGCCGGTTCATTTTCTCGCTCGTGCCACGCGAAGGATATGAGTTTGAAAAAATCGCCGTGCTCGACGGTAACAAGATTGAGTTCACTGTCGACAACGAGAGATATGAATGGCTATCAAGTGATTGGATATTGCCGAACGGCGGCACGTGGAACCTATGGGTCCTGCGAGATACGAATTACACGCCGCTCTTTGGTTCTGATGATTCAGACCCACGCGCAGCTCCGAAAGCCCCAAACGTTTTTGAAAGAATCGAAGGTGCGCTGATGAATCGCGGCGCAACGGTTTCACTCAATCCACTTTCGCGCTCACAAGACAAAAAGAGTAGTGGTCCGATCGTGCCGCAACGCGTGCTGGTTGGCGGCGCTGACAGCATCGAAAACCTTTTGCCCAAAAGCCCCTAATCCCTAACTCCGTTTTCCTTCCCAGTTAACTTCCGAAACGCAGTCTCGGTAGGAGTATTGACTGAGATAAGGGATACGTGTGCGCCTGACAAACATAACGAGGAGATCCAAATGAACCGGATTCTATTTACCGTCGCCACGATTATCATCTTTGCAATCACGTGCCTGGCACAGTCGCAATCCCAGGAGCTGCCCAAGTTTGAAGTCGCCGCAGAATTCACGACGCTCGAGCGAGATTCCTTCATTGATAACAGGACCGAACCGGGTTTCGGCGGCAGGTTTACCTTCAATCTGAATCGAGTGGTTAGTCTTGAAACCGCCGGCTACTTCTTCCCGAAGAGATGTTTTAGTTGCCGCGATAACGGACGGATTACGGAGGTGCTCGGTGGCGTGAAGATAGGTAAGCGTTTTGAGAATTGGGGGATTTTTGCAAAGGCTCGACCGGGAATAGTCAGCTTCAGTGAGGGTGATTTCAATATCATACCCGCGCCGCCGCCGGCGGATCCGGCGTTCCCTTTCACCTTTGAAATAAATCGGACGACAAACTTCGCAACCGACGTCGGCGCAGTTCTTGAGTTCTATCCGTCAAAACGCATAGTGACCCGTTTTGATGCCGGCGACACAATTATTCACTTCAATTCGCGGACCAGGAATGTCGTTCAGTTTATTCAGTCAACGAATTCATTCCTTGTCTTGCCGTTGAACGTACCGTCGCGAACGACACACAGCTTTCAGTTTATGGCGAGTGTCGGCTTTCGGTTTTAATCCACAGATTACACCGATTAGTTTTTGCCTTACTCAACAAGCCAGGTGTCGCCGCTGTTAAGCAGCTTTTCCAGATTTCCAGGACCAACTTTCGCAATCGAGGCGTCAATCTGGTCGACCATCATATCTTCGTATGTAGGCCGCTCGATGGTCCTGAAAATCCCGACCGGTTGCGGAAACTCTGGCTGCTCCATACGCGCCAACATAAACGCCACCGAAGGGTCCTTCAGATTGATATCGTGGACCAGCAAATCGTTTTCCGTAATGCCGTTTTCTCCAATGGTCACTACTTCCGGCAAGGCGCCATTCATCCGTATGCCTTTGTCGCGATTCTTTCCAAACACCATTGGCTTACCGTGTTCGAGGTACAGAACGCGATCGGAACGAACTGTGCGTTCCGCAAAATAATCGAATGCGCCATCGTTGAAGATGTTGCAGTTCTGGTAGACCTCGATAAACGAGATTCCCTTGTGCTTTGCGGCTGCTTCAACCATTGCACCCAGATGTTTGACGTCGATATCAATCGACCGCGCGACGAACGTCGCCTCACTGGCAATCGCAAGTGACAGCGGATTGATTGGGTAGTCGATCGTGCCCGACGGCGTCGACTTCGTCCTCTTACCAAACTCAGAAGTCGGACTGTACTGGCCCTTCGTCAATCCGTAGATACGGTTGTTGAAAAGGATGTAATTCAAGTCCAGATTGCGGCGGATGGCGTGAATGAAGTGATTGCCGCCGATCGACAGCGCGTCGCCGTCGCCAGTAATCACCCAAACGCTGAGATCAGGATTCGCGCACTTGATGCCAGTTGCGATCGCCGGCGCTCGGCCATGAATACCGTGGAAGCCGTAGGTGTTCATGTAGTACGGGAAACGCGACGAGCAGCCGATACCAGAAACGAAAACGATCTTCTCGCGGGGAATACCAAGTTCCGGCATTACTTTCTGCACATTGTTAAGAATGGCGTAATCGCCGCAACCAGGGCACCAACGCACTTCCTGATCGGAAACGAAGTCGGCCTTCTTCAACTGTCCCGGCGGCGGCGCAATGCGGCCCGAGACAGCCGAACCTGTGTCGCTTTCAACCGAAACCGATTCTGTAAAGGGCTTGTTTGCGTTTCCATTCCCACTATGTCCGTTACTCTGTGTACTCATCATTTCTCCTGAAGTGTGCCGCAAAAAGCACAAAGGTCGCAAAAACTATTACAAATACTCTTCTACTTTCCTGACGATCTCGCGAATCTGGAATGGGCGGCCTTTCACTTTCGAGAACGGCACCGCGTCAATCAAATACTTCGCCCTGATCATCGTGCAGAGCTGGCCCAGGTTCATTTCGGGAATGATCACCGTTTCAAAAGCTGAAAGAACCTCACCAAGATTTCGCGGGAAAGGATTCAGGTGACGAAGATGCGCCGCTGAAACACTCTTTCCTTCATTCTGCATCTTCTCAACCGCTGAAGTGATCGAACCGTAAGTTGACCCCCAACCGAGAACCAGAACCTTTCCGGTCTTTTCGCCCATCACTTCAACCGGCGGCACGTCTGCAACTACGCGATCGATTTTCTCCTGACGGAGTTTGACCATCAGATGGTGATTCTCCGGGTCGTAATTCACATTGCCGGTGATGTGCTGCTTCTCGATACCACCGATGCGATGCTCGAGACCTGGCGTGCCCGGCAGTGCAAACGGACGCGCGAGCGTTTCAGGATCGCGAGCGTAAGGCATAAAAGTCGCGGGATTGGTCGCGAAGGTAACTTCAATCTTCGGCAACGACTCGACGCTCGGAATCGCCCATGGCTCGGCGCCGTTCGCGAGATAACCATCAGAGAGATAAAACACCGGCGACATGTATTTGAACGCGAGTCGTACGGCTTCGATTGCCATGTGGAAACAGTCACCGGGTGTCGCTGGCGCGACAACGATTGCCGGACACTCGCCGTTTCGTCCCCAAACAGCCTGGAACAAATCCGCCTGCTCAGTCTTTGTCGGCAGCCCCGTTGATGGTCCACCCCGCTGGACGTTGACGATCACGAGCGGCAACTCGGTCATCACCGCCAATCCAATTGCTTCCTGCTTTAGCGCGACGCCTGGTCCGGAAGTTCCCGTCAGTCCAATCTGTCCGGCGAAACTTGCACCGATGGCAGCACAAACTGCGGCGATCTCGTCTTCAGCCTGGAACGTCTTTACGCCAAACGTCTTGTGCCGCGAAAGCTCGTGCAGAATGTCTGACGCGGGCGTGATCGGATACGAACCGTAGAACAACGGGCGGCCTGAAAGCTGCGATGCAGTAATGAAACCGATGGCAGTCGCTTCATTGCCGGTGAGTTTTCGATACTTGCCGGGAGCGATCTTCGCTTTCTTGACGGTGTAGTGAGTGGTGAAAACTTCCGTCGTGTCAGCGAAGTTGTAGCCGGTCTTGAGCGCGATTTCATTCGCCTTGGCCAGCTCCGGCTGCTTCGCAAACTTGTGTCTGATCCAGTTCAGCGTGTTCTCCATGGGACGATCGTAGAGCCAGTAGAGCACGCCAAGTGCGAAGAAGTTCTTCGAGCGATCGATCTCTTTGCGCGAGAGTTCCACGTTGCCCTTGAGGGCATTCATATTGAGCGTCGAGATTGGCAGCTTGTGAACGCGATACCCGGCGAGTGTATTGTCGTCCAGCGGGTTGGTCGCGTAGTTGGCATACTTCAAATTCTCTGGCGTGAAACCGTCGGTATTGAGGATAAGCGTGCCACCCTCTTCGAGATCGGAAAGGTTCACTTTTAGCGCGGCGGGATTCATTGCCACGAGCACATTCGGCTGATCGCCCGGGGTCTTGATATCCGTGCTGGAAAAGTTCAACTGGAATCCGCTGACGCCAGGTAAACTGCCGGCAGGAGCCCGAATCTCTGCGGGGAAGTCGGGCAACGTCGAAATATCGTTGCCGACTACGGCCGATGTATTGGTGAACTGGGTGCCCGTCAACTGCATGCCGTCGCCGGAGTCGCCGGCAAAGCGAATGGTTACAGTCTCAACTTCTTCCAGGTTCTTCTCGATCTGAGTGACAGGAGGCTCTATAACAGTACTCATTTGATTGTCGTCAAACCCTTTCCGAAATAATTATTGCCGGTCTATTGGCGAGCGACCTTCCGCCGAGACTTAACGCCTCGTTTTGCCTTTCAAAGTTGCGGGATTGTACGCAACGGAGTGGCAGCAGAGAGGACTTCTTCGCAACAAACTTCTTCACGCGTGGCAAAAACACCACCTGAATTCTAACAGCAAAGCGAAGGCCGCAAAAGCGGTTTGACAGGATTTAGAGGATTAAGAACAGGATTTACATGTTAATCCCGATCAATTCTGTGAAACTGCGCGTCTAGACTTTCAGCTCTTCCTGATACGGCGACATCTCGGCCAACTGCACGATTATTCCGGGAAGCACACTCAAAACAGTCTCAATCTCCGCTTCTGTATTGTATCGCCCAACTGAGAACCGGATCGATCCTTGCGCCACCGGATACGGAATGTTCATCGCCCGCAGCGTTGGCGACGATTCGTGCGTTGCTGAATGACACGCGGAGCCGGTCGAAACACAGATGCCCGCCTGATCCAGATGCATGAGAATGTTCTGCCCGTCTACATATGCGAAGGAGATGTTTGAGGTGTTCGGCAAACGTTTCGAACGATCAGCAACGCCATTGAGGCGTGCGTTGGGAATCGTCTTCAGAATCTCATCTTCAAGACGATTGCGCAGCTGCTCGATTCGTGCATGTTCGTCATCCTCAAACGCGAGCTGGCAAGCCGCACCAAGTGCAACAATGTTTGGGACGGCAGACGTTCCTGCTCGGCGACCCTGCTCCTGACCGCCACCAATAATCATCGACGGCAACGAAACTCCGTTGCGAATGTAAAGCGCGCCGACACCCTGTGGCGCGTGCAGTTTATGACCTGAAAGGGCAAACAGATCGACAAAAGAATTCTTCAGATCAATCGGAATCTTCCCGACAGCCTGCACGCCATCGACGTGATACACCGCGTTCGACTGCTCGCGAACGATTCGCCCGATCTCTTCGAAGGGAAACAATACACCAGTTTCGTTGTTCGCCAGCATGATCGATACCAGCGCGGTATCGGGCCGGAGTGCATTACGCAAATCGTCCAGTTGAAGCTCGCCATTGTGGTCAACATTCAGCCACGTCACTTCGTAACCTTCGCTTTCAAGTAAACGACAAAGGTTGCGAACGGCTTCGTGCTCAACGAGCGTCGTGACGATGTGTTTTTTGTTTGGCTGCGTGGCAAGCACGCCGCGAATGGCCCAGTTGTCTGACTCCGATCCACACGACGTGAATACGATCTCGTTCACGTCCGCAGAGCCAATCAAGCTCGCGACCTGTTCCCGCGACTGTTCCACAGCGCGATTCATCTCGCGTCCCAACGTGTGCGCTGAAGACGGATTACCGAAAACCTGGCCCAGGTAAGGTTGCATGGCGCCGAGAACTTCAGGCGCCACACGCGTAGTGGCATTGTTATCGAGGTAAATCATTTGCTTCCAGCATCTCCTGAATGAGTTGGTGACACGATCCACATCCGCCGCCGGCGTTACAGACGCGCGTCACTTCCGCGACTGTCGTGAGCCCCTGCGTCTGAATCTCACGTTCAATCGTACGCTCGGATACAAAGAAACAGGTACAGATCAACGCTTCATCGCCGGCCCAGTCATCACGCGCTGCGTTGCTGTATTCGCGTATGGCGTCCAGTAGGGCATCATAGGCGATGGCGACGCAGTTTGTTGCTCCGGTGCCGATCCTTGCGGCTTCCGCCGTCGTCAGCCCCATGACTTTCTCGGTTAATATCGATGCCGCCGCAATGAGAAAACTACAACCAGTCGCCCTGAACCTCGCCTGAGACACTCTTTGCGTTTCGTCCACCTGGATCGAGAACCGCACAAGCGCCCCACACGATAACGAAGCAGCGCGTCCAGTGAAGCACGGTTCGTCCGCATCACCGACGTTCCGAGGGTTGAAGAAATGATCCGCGGCTAATACGTCCATCATCCGTGTTATCTGCGGTTAAGTTTAACCACGGATTACACGGATGACTACGGAGTTGCACTGATAATTCCAATCGGCTACGCTTTTTCATATTATGACAACACTTAACGAACAACTCATCCTCGACAGCTTGCGACAAATCCAAGACCCAGATTTGCACAAAGATATCGTGACGCTCGGTTTCATTCGAGACCTCAAAATCGACGGCGGCAACGTGAGCTTTCGCATCGTGCTGACAACTCCGGCCTGCCCCGTAAAAGCCGAAATGGAAAGCGCCGCAAAGGAGATCGTTAGCGCCCTTCCAGGCGTAGCAAACGTATCCGTGACGATGGACGCCGAGGTGCCGAAAGGGCGCGGCCTTGGCGAGAAACTCGTCATCGAAGGCGTGCGCAATATCATCGCTGTCTCTTCAGGAAAGGGTGGCGTCGGCAAATCGACCGTGGCCGTTAATCTCGCCGTCTCGCTTGCGCTGAATGGCGCGCGAGTCGGTTTGATGGATGCTGACGTCTACGGTCCAAACGTTCCGATCATGCTCGGCGCAAGCGAAGCACGCCCCGAAGTCGACGTCAACAAACTAATACCGATCGAAGCGTTCGGGGTGAAGTTTATGTCGATGGCGCTCCTTCAACCCGGCGACAAGCCGATGATTGTGCGTGGTCCAATCCTGCATGGTCTTGTGAAGCAGTTTCTATCGGACGTGAAATGGGGCGAGCTCGATTATCTGATCGTTGACATGCCCCCGGGAACCGGAGACGTGCAATTGTCGCTCGCTCAGCTTGTCCCGGTGCAGGGCGCCGTACTCGTGACCACGCCTCAAAACGTCGCCGTAGCAGACGTTCGTCGCGCCTTGCGGATGTTTGAGACGGTGGCCATACCGGTGCTGGGCATCGTCGAAAATATGAGCTACTTCATCGCGCCTGACACAGGCACTCGGTACAACATCTTTGGCGAAGGCGGCGGGAAGAGGCTATCCGACACATATCACGTGCCATTTCTCGGCTCTATTCCGCTCGGAATTGAGGTGCGCGAAGGCGGAGACAATGGCGTTCCCGTGGTTGTTAGCAACCCGGATTCACCGCAGGCGCAGGCTTTCCGGAAGGTTTCGGAAGAAGTAGCGCGCCAGGTATCGATCGAAGCCATGAAACCTGAGCTTGTTGTTTTGGGAAAAGGTTAATAAGATACGCTCAGAGTTCAAACTTTAGCTTGCGATCTTCGCTTACTGAACTGACAAGCTAAGCTTGAACTTTGAACTGGGCTTAATTTTTTTTGAGAGGTTAGATACATGTCAGCAACTACAGCGCCTACCGTGGCACTCAATGTCACCGAATCGGCCGCAACCGAGATCAGTAAGTTTATGGCCAGTGAAGAAGGCCTGCCTGAGACTTCAGGACTCCGCGTGAGAGTTGTACCCGGAGGGTGCTCTGGTTTTCAGTACAGCTTGAACATTGAGGAACAGTCGCGCGAAGGCGATTTCATCATTGACGAAAAAGGCGTGCGAATGTTCGTCGACATGTTCAGCGCGCAGTATCTGAACGGTGTCGAGATCGATTACGTGAGTGGAGTGATGGGTTCAGGCTTCACCTTCAAGAACCCGAATGCAACCGGCAGTTGCGGATGCGGTACTTCGTTCACCGCTTAACGGACTGCCACGATTAAGTTTGACAGGAGACGGGAGCGATCCTGTCTCCTGTTTCTTTGTAGACAGGATTGACGCAAATCTTCCAAGCCACGACCGACGAGCAGATTGAGGCGACGCGCATCCTCTTCGAGGAGTACGCTGCGAGTCTCGGATTCAGTCTGTGCTTTCAAAATTTCGATCAGGAACTGAAAAACCTCCCCGGCGACTACGCCCCACCGAACGGTCGCCTGCTGCTCGCTACGGAAAACGAGCATCTGGCCGGCTGCATTGCATTGCGGAAACTGAGCGACGGCGTCTGCGAAATGAAGCGCCTGTTTGTGCGGCCCGCATTTCGCGCGCACGGCCTCGGGAAGGTCCTGGTTCAATCGATCATTGACGAAGCGCGTAAGCTTGGTTACACACACATGCGCCTCGACACGGTGCCCGGCAAGATGGATAAGGCCATTTCGCTCTACCAGTCGATTGGTTTCGTAGAGATCGGCCCGTACTGTCAAAATCCGGTCGAAGGCGCAAAGTTTATGGAATTGAAACTAGCTACAGATCAGGAGTAACTGTAAATGCCAAAGATTCAAGCTGAGACCGCGAATGGTCTCGTCGAAACCGAAGCGCCAGAGGGAAAGAAGCTGGTGCTGGTCCTAGAAGATTCCGGGATAGATATCCTTCACCGTTGCGGCGGGAATGCTCGCTGTACTACCTGCCGGGTCGAAATTCTCGAAGGCGATCCCGGCGAAATGGGCGAACTCGAACGCAATCGTCTCGCAGTTGAAGCCGAACTGGCGCCCAACGTTCGTCTCTCGTGCCAGATCCGCGTGCACAACGATCTGAAGGTTCACGTGATCAACCAGGCCAGCGTCCGCGGAATGGATCCTGGACCGCGTCCATTTGATGAGTGATTGCGCGCCACCTTGGTCTAGGTGTAATCTTCGCGCGTAATCCCAGGCTTTCAACACGGAGGACTTATGCTAATTGAGTCAACTGCTCATCTCCCCATCAGTCTGGCTATGTTTGACGGAGTGTTCAATTCTCCGGATGGCGCGGCGCTTGCTCGAATAATCCTGCGCTGGTCGCATTTCGTCGCTGGAGTCGCGTGGATCGGCCTCCTCTATTTTTTCAATCTCGTTAACGTCCCTTTTCAGAAAACACTCGATGCGGACACCAAGAAAAAGGTCAATCCCGATCTGCTTGGTCGTGCGCTCTGGTTCTTTCGCTGGGGCGCAGTGCTGACCGTGCTGGTTGGTCTGACTTACTACGCGATGTACATCCTCGCCGTTGACGTCAGAAACGCGAACGCCATTGCAGGCGGGAACATTAATGTCTGGTATGTATTCTTTGCCTGGTTAGGTTATCCCGTGGTGCTTTTTGTGATCGAGTTTTTGATCATCAAGAAAGTGCCGGCACTCATCAAGGACGGGCGCGTGTTTGCGATCGTGATGTTCGTCCTTGTAGCGATCTTCACTTACGGGCTGGTCAGGTATTTCGGCTCAGTGCTGACAGTGGGAACAGAAAGCTTCGCCAGCAATAAGTCCTATTCAATCGGCATCGGTGGAACTTATGGCATCGTGATGCTTTTGAATGTTTGGGGAATTATCTGGCCAAACAACAAACGCATTCTTGCCGCCACGGCGGGCACTGGTCCAGCAGCGCCACCCGAGCTCGCCCGGCAGGCCTTCATCGCTTCGCGAACTAATACCTGGCTCTCGCTGCCGATGTTGTTCTTCATGGCGACTTCGCACGGCGACTGGGTAATCCTCGGTAAATAAGAAAAACCATCCACAGATTACGCAGATCATTCCAGAAGGGGTGTTCTGCGTAGTCTGCGTAATCTGTGGACTGTCACACTAAATCACCAGCCTCACAACGTATTTGCCACAATCCCTCGTCATATTCTCATCATCCCCATAATTGAATTAGGAGGTATGTATGAGTTCAACGGGCTCTTATAAGGCGCGGCAGTTTAATCTTAGCGGTCTCAAAGGGATCTCAGATCAAACTCTGGAAATGCACTTCAAACTCTATGAAGGCTACGTCAAGGAAACCAATAATCTAACCGACAGAATCACTGAGTTCATTAAAGACGGAAACGTAGACCAGGATGAGATGCCTGCCTACTCCGAACTCACACGCAGACTCGGGTTCGAATATAACGGTATGGTGCTGCACGAATATTATTTCGACAATCTGCAGAGTGGCGGCGGCACTGGCGATCCAGCAAAGTCTTCGGCGTTTTTGAAAGCCGCCGAAAAGAGCTTCGGTAGTTACGAGATCTGGAAAGCCGACTTTGTTGGTATCGGAAAAATGCGTGGCGTGGGTTGGGCCATCTGCTATCAGAATCCGTCCAACGGCCGGCTCTCAAACCACTGGATCTCGTTGCATGAAACCGGCAACGTCGCGGGCTTCACGCCGATCCTGGTGATGGACGTTTGGGAGCATGCGTTCCTACTCGACTACAAACCAGCCGAGCGGCCGAAATACATCGAGGCTTTCTTCTCAAACATCGCGTGGAACGCGGTTGAAGATCGATTGAAGAAGATCACGGGTGTGCAGAGCGCCCGAGCGTAGTTAAGAAGTTAGCCGCAGATGAACGCGGATGAACGCAGATCAGAAAATTGTTTTTCTTTTTTCTGATTCGCGTTCATCCGCGTTCATCTGCGGCTAACTTTCTTATTTCTGCGGGAGCGGTGGCTTAGTCAACTTGCAGTCCACATTCAACGACCGCAGGAAGTTCAACAAATCCTCACGCTGCTCCGGTAGGATCTTGTGTGGCTGGAGGTTCTTTTTGTCCAGATGCGGATTATCTTTTCCGCCGGCCAGCATAATGTCTACTGCTTCCTCAAGCGTCTTTGCACTTCCGTCATGAAAGTACGGCGCTGATCTCGCAATGTCTCGCAACGTTGGGGTCTTGAATGCGCCGGTATCTTCAGGTTTGTTTGTGACCTTGCCTCGTCCCGGATCCGGTTCCTTCTGGTCCATGCCTATACCGACGTTGTGGTACTGCTGATCGGTAAACAGCACGCCGTCGTGGCAGTTGTTGCACTTGATCCCCTGAAAGATGTTCCAGCCGCGATACGCACTCATACTGATCGCCGTGTTGTCGCCGGCCTTCCAGCGATCCCACGCAGTGTCGCCACTGATGATCGTTCTCTCAAAAGCAGCAATGGCTTTCATCATGTTTTCAGGCGTCGCGTCGCTCTGAAAAACCTTTTGAAACTGCGCCTTGTAACCTGCGAGTGCATTTATTTTGGCAGCGATCTCGGCAGTCTTGTCGCCCACTCCCATGTTGCCGCCTTTCCATGCGGCCATCGCCTGCGCCTCGAGTGAATTGCTGCGACCATCCCAATAAAATTCTTTGTGATAGCCGATGTTCCAGAGCGTTGGGCTACTGCGTGGAAGCTGTTTGTTTCCGGCGCCGATTGCCTTTGGCAAGCCGTCAGTCAATCCATGCTCGCAGACGTGACACGCGTAACACGACTTTGAACCGTCGATGCTGAGTCGCTCGTCGAAGAATAGCTGCCGGCCGAGTGCGACTCTCTCTGGCGTCAGTTGATTGTCCGCCGGAATCGACATCGCTTCGTAAGTTGTAAGTTGTGCCGGAAGCGGTTGAATCTCGGGGATAAAAGCGTCGGCTGAAGGGACGTTTGTGTTACTGCCGCGACAACCGATAAAAAATGTGATGGCTAAAAGAGGGAGACTAAAAATAAGCAGGAAGAGACGCGAGTTTCTGTTGCTCATAGCATTCTACGCGCGATGAAAAGCCAACGGGCCTCCGTTTTGGGATTAGCTGGGTTTGATGGTCCAACGCGGATTCTTACACCTGTCTTCGCGAAATGTCTAGGACGGTCCACAGATTCCGCAGATTACACGGATTACAGAACAGAGAGAATTTGTGTAATCTGTGGATTGCTTATGAACAGATTCCAGGCCCTGCTGTGGATCGTCGCGTTGCTCTCTCTCGGTTGTTCCGGCAACAATGAAAACGCGCATACAACGGCGACGACAGTTGTTTCACCGCCACCGCGACAGGTCTTGCACATTGAGACAAAACCGTCAAAGAAAGTGCCTGCAAAACCTTACAATTCCGTCATGCGAGTTGATCCGACGAAACCGCTACTGACGTTTAGTGGACCTTACATGGGATACCAGGTGTATAGCGCGAACAACCCATTCATTATCGACTTCGCACTTGCAAACGCACAGTTAAAAGGTGATGGAGGCCAATTTCGCGTGCGTTACATCGTCGATGACGAAGAGATGCGATGGGTAGACCGTTGGGAACAGATCGTCCTGACTGGGTGGACCGCAGGCCCACACAAAATTCGGATCGAACTAATTGGACCAGACGGCTGGCCATATCGTAACGGCGACTACAATGTCGAAACGCTTGAGTTCGCGATGATTAAATGAAGACCCAATCCTTTCGTGAATTAGCTGCAGAAGCCGCTGCGTGTACGCGTTGTCCGGCGATGTGTGGCCGCAGTGCAGTATTGAGTGAACTCAACGGCTCTCCTGATGCTCGCATCATGTTCATCGGCGAAGCCCCGGGACGAAAAGGCGCGGACAGAACACGCGTACCATTTTCCGGAGACCAATCGGGGGCGAACTTCGATCGCTTTTTGAGTTCGATCGATCTCACGCGCCAGGAGATCTTCATCACCAGCGCCGCCCTGTGTAACCCGCGCTCTGAATCAGGAGCAAATCGCAAGCCGACGCAAAAAGAACTCGCAAACTGTTCGGGCTTCTTACAGCGCACGATCGATCTCGTCGATCCGCGCGTGATCGTGACGTTGGGCTCAGTTGCGCTCGAGGCATTGAAGCGTATTCAATCTCATGAGTTGAATTTGAAAACGTCGGCTGGTCAAATACACTCGTGGAACAACCGCGTGCTCGTGCCGATTTATCATCCGAGCCCGCAAGTGCTCGCATCGCATCGACGCGAGAAGGATCAGATGAAGGATTATCAGGTGGTGGCAAAGGCCATCCACGGATTACACAGGTAAAGACTATGACGGAGTATGAAGCAGTTCGTGGTGGCGGGGCCGGGCTGGTAGATCTGTCGTCGACGCGAGGACGCATCAGGGTGAGCGGGTCGGAGGCGACGATGTTTCTCAACGGGTTGATCACGAATGATATGAAGACGCTCGCCGCTAACCGTTGGATGCCGGCGGTATTTCCGACCGTGCAAGGGCGAGTGATTGGCGCTGTGCGCGTTATTCGCGGGAGTGATCCTACGTTTCTCATCGACACCGAAACACCGTCTCACGATGCTGTGCTGAAAACTATTTCCCGGTTCACAATGGCCGGCGACTTCAAGGTGTTCGACGTCACCGAACAAACTGCTTTGTTGACCATCCAGGGACAGCTCGCTGGTCAGGTCGTCGACAAGGTGTTTGAAACGGACACTGCGGCGATGGAAGCCAACGGAGTTTCAGAAGCTCGCTGGCAGAATGTTCCGGCGACGGTCATCCGCGCCACTCACACCGGTGAAAACGGTTTTGACGTCATATTCGACTCGTCTCGAAAAGCTGAACTCCTGCAAGCACTCGAAACTGCAGGCGCACAACCTATCAGTGAAGACACACTTGAAATTCTTCGTATCGAGGCTGGTATCGCTCGCTTTGGAACCGACATCGATGAAACGAACGTTGTTCCCGAAACAAATTTCGATGACGCGGTCAGCTACACAAAGGGTTGTTACGTTGGTCAGGAAATCATCGTTCGGATCAAACATCGAGGCCACCCCGCGAAGAAACTTACCGGACTGCGTTTCGAAACTGACGTGCAGATTGAGTTGGGAGCAGTCGTAAGATCGACAGAAAACCAGGAGATTGGGCGCGTCACGTCGGCGGTGATTTCGCCTCGACTAGGAAGTATTGGACTCGGTTACGTGCGGTATGAACACCTTGCCGAGGGAACGCGGGTAGTGGTTGGTGACGGGATCGATGCGACCGTTGTTGCGCTGCCCTTTGCAGGTACTAATGGCTGAAGATCTCGATTACGCACAGGCGCAACTCGCTTACTCGATCATTCAAAACTTGATCGAGCACACACATGTTCTGAGCGACCTGATCGCCTTGATGGCCCAGGTGCTCGACGAAGATACAACCAAAGCGCTCACGCAAACGCCCACCTGGACCGCCTACCTTGATAGTCGCCGAGCACTGGAAAAGACGAAAGCTGATGTGGAGAGGTTTGCGGAAATACTGAAAGAATTGGCCGCAGATGAACCCGGATGAACGCCGATCGGCGTTTATCTGCGGCTAATCAGTTCTTCGCGGTTGCGCCGACTTTACTTTTAAAACATACATCTCTAACGCGAACCCGAAGCTTTATGCTTTAGCAATGCCCAACCCGTTGGCAGCACTGCCGCGCCGAGCGCGATCTTGATTACATCGCCGGCAAGGAAAGGCCACACGGCGAGTTTGAAGGCTGTTACCGGCGGCGTGTTCGTGAGAATCGCAAACCAGGCCCAGCCGCCAAAAAGGATAATGACGGAACCTATCGCCATCGCTGCGACTGCCGACGCGTAGTGCTTGTCCCAACCGTGTTCGGCAAACGCGCCTGTTACAAAAGCTGCGGCCGGAAACGCAACCAGATATCCGGCCGTTGGTCCAACAAAACGCACCAGGCCCGCGCCACCACCTGCAAAGAACGGCAAACCAACGGCGCCTTCGATCAAATAAGCAATCACGGCAGCTGCGCCTAAACGCGACCCAAGCAACGCACCCGTTAACAGCACCGCAAAGGTTTGTCCCGTGATCGGTATCGGACCGATATGAATCGCGAATTGCGCGCACGCCGCGATGAACAGACTGAAGACGATCACCAGACCGGCGGAACGGACTGAATCGAGCGGCGCCAGCGCTGCCCCCATCAATGTGTCAGCTTTAGCGTATGTATTCATATGCTATCTATTCTGCTAATTCTTTTTGTGTTCTTTGTGCCTTTGTGGCTAATCTCCGGCAGCAGTCTTGACTGCTTCAGTTTCAGTTGCACGTGGCTCCATGGCAGTGCTGCCGATCCGCATTCCGTGGAAAGAGCGCCACACGAAAAACACCGAGACAAGGAAAAACACCGCCGCCAGTATGTGCGTCAACGTCGCATTGCCGTTGTTGCGCGCCGTCAAACTCACCGCCAGTTCCACCGCCAGCAATCCAAAGAGCGTCGTAAACTTGATCACCGGATTCATCGCCACTGACGAAGTGTCTTTGAATGGATCGCCAACGGTGTCGCCGACGACCGTCGCGTCGTGAAGCGGCGTTCCCTTCATCTTCAGATCGACTTCGACAACTTTCTTGGCGTTGTCCCAGGCGCCGCCGGCGTTTGCCATGAAGATCGCCTGGTACAAACCAAACACCGCGATCGAAATCAAGTAGCCGATGAAGAAAAACGGCTCGACAAACGCGAATGCAAGCGTCGAGAAGAAGACCGTCAGAAAGATATTGAACATGCCTTTTTGCGCATACTGCGTGCAGATCTGGACTACTTTCTTACTGTCTTCAACCGAGGCTTTCTCAACGCCCTCGAGCCTGATGTTGGCCTTGATGAACTCCACCGCGCGATACGCACCAGTGGTGACAGCCTGAATCGAAGCGCCCGTGAACCAGTAGATCACTGCGCCGCCCGTAATCAATCCGAGCACAAAAGGAGCATGCAGCAGCGACAAACCTGCGGTATCAGTGCGTAGACCGTCGGTAAGCGTCATGATGATCGAGAAGATCATCGTCGTCGCTCCCACCACCGCGGTTCCGATCAGCACAGGTTTGGCTGTCGCCTTGAAGGTGTTGCCCGCGCCGTCGTTCTCCTCAAGAAGGTGTTTGGCGCGCGACAGATTGACGTCGATGTTGAAGTCTTTCTTGACCTCTGCTTCGATGTTTGGCACCTGTTCGATCAGCGAGAGCTCGTAAACGGACTGCGCGTTGTCTGTTACTGGTCCATAGGAATCGACGGCGATCGTGACTGGTCCCATACCCAGAAATCCGAATGCCACAAGTCCGAAGCCAAACACCGGCGCAACCACCGGATCGACCATCAACGCGCCTAAACCGAATCCCGCCTCAGCTCCAAGAGTCGTGATTAGGTATGCAATTGCCATCAAGCCGACGATGCTGATGCCGAGCCAGTAACCTGAGAAATTGCCCGCCACCAAACCGGAGAGAATATTCAACGAGGGCCCGCCTTCTCTTGAAGACGTTACCACTTCGCTGACGTGGCGCGACTCGGTTGAGGTAAACACCTTCACGAGTTCCGGTATCAACGCGCCCGCGATAGTGCCGCAGGAAATGATGATCGCGAGTTTCCACCAAAGCGTCGGATTGCCGCTAAGCGTTGGGATCGTCAGGTAGGACACAATGAAAGTGATCACGACCGAAACAATTGAGGTGATCCATACGAGCGACGTCAACGGCGCCTCGAAGTTCATCGAGTCAGCGTTTTTGTAACGCGCTTTCGCAATTGCATCGTTGATGAAATAAGACAGTCCGCTCGCGATGATCATCATCACGCGCATGACGAAGATCCAAACGAGCAACTGCACCTGCACGCGCGGATTTGAGACGCCGACCAGGATAAACGTGATCAGTGCCACGCCCGTGACGCCGTAAGTTTCGAAGCCGTCAGCGCTTGGTCCAACTGAGTCGCCTGCGTTATCGCCGGTGCAGTCTGCAATCACGCCCGGATTGCGCGCATCGTCTTCCTTGATCTTGAAGACGATCTTCATCAGGTCGGAACCGATGTCGGCGATCTTCGTGAAGATACCGCCGGCGATACGCAGAGCGGCAGCGCCCAGTGATTCACCAATCGCAAAACCGATGAAGCACGGTCCGGCATAACTGCCCGGGATGAACAACAGAATGCACAACATGATCAGCAGTTCGACGCTAATCAGCATCATGCCAATGCTCATGCCGGCCTTTAATGGAATCGCATAGAGTGGAAAGGGCTTGCCTTCAAGACTGGCGAAAGCGGTGCGCGAGTTGGCAAATGTGTTAACCCGGATACCGAACCACGCCACCCCATAACTTCCGGCGATACCGATCAAACTGAAGGCCAGAATGATGACGACGCGGAACGGCTCCATCCCCGAAAGAACGCCGAAGTAAAGGACAATCACGACGGCAATAAACGCTTCGAGAATGAGAATAAACTTGCCCTGGGTTGTCAGGTACGTCTTACAAGTCGCGTAGATCAACTCAGAGATCTCGCGCATGGCGCGGTGCACCGGCAGTCTCTGCAGGTTCATGTACATGGTCAGGCCGAAGCCAAGACCGAGAAGGCAAACGACGATGCCACCTAGCAACAGATTATGACCGGAGATACCGTTCAGGAAGGTAACCTGGGTGAGGTCTGGGAGTTCTAAGCTTGCTTCACCACCAACGTGCGATTGAGCGTAAGTTGGCAAGGCAAAGGCTAAAGTCGTAACGGTAGCCGCAATAATAATTGCTACCCGCCGCAGTGTCAGCGATAGTTCCACTTGGGCAAATTCCTTTCGATTTGTCTAGATAATGGCGAGATACGCTTACGAAAACGGGTATTATCCACAGATTACACAGATTTTTCAAAGAGGCTCTTAAATAAGCCGCAGATGAATGCAGATAAACGCGGATACAGATCAGCGTTTATCCGCGTTCATGCGGCTTACTTCCATCCATCTCCGGATCGAGTCGATCATGATAACCACCGCAGCAAACATGATGATCGCGGTGAGACTGGTATTGATGAGGCCCTGAAGCGAGGTCTCGGGCTTTTGCGCCAGAGGCCAGAAAATATCGGTTATTGACTTAAAACCAGCCACGAGCGTCGTGGTACTGACAAATGCGAGCGGCACAATTGTGACCCATGCATAGCGCGCTCTGCCCGAGTTGATCACGATGGTTGTCGCGACACACAGAGCGACGGCAGCGAGTAACTGATTGGCAACGCCAAACATCGGCCAGATCGTGGAAATCGAGCCCGACCAGATGAAAGCTGCCCACGCTGCAACTACAAGAAGTGACGTCACAATCGAACCGGGCAGCCAGTTCGGCTCCTCGAGTTTCTTGTAAAAACGCCCGCCAAATTCCCCAACCAGAAATCGCGCGACACGCGTGCCGGTGTCGATCGTCGTGAGGATGAAGAGCGCTTCGAACATGATCGCGAAGTGGTACCAGTACTTCATGAAACCACGGAGCCCAGGTATCCCGTCGAAAATCTTCGCGATGCCGAGCGCAAGCGTGACAGCGCCTCCCGTTCGTCCGCGCAAATTCTTCTCGCCTGACTCCTGTTCCAGTCGATCGATCTCCTGCGGTTGAAGATTAAAGCCTGCGCCAGTGTGCGAATCGACCATGCGCGTGTAGGCAGCTTTCTGCTCATCGGTTTTCTGAGCAGTGTTGATTGCGAAATAGTCACCCGGAAACAATGACGTCGCGGCAATGAGCGCAACGACGCCGACCACGCCCTCCATCAACATGCTGCCGTAGCCGATCATGCGCGTATCGGTCTCTTTGGCGATCATCTTCGGCGTCGTGCCCGAAGCAACGAGGGCATGAAAACCGGAAATCGCGCCGCACGCAATCGTGATGAAGACGAACGGGTAAAGCTTGCCCGGAATCACTGGACCACCACCGGCTGTGAATGGTGTAAACGCAGGCATGTTGAGATTCGGGTGAACCAGAATCACCCCGAGAATCAGGAACGCAATCGTGCCGATCTTCAAATAGGACGACAGGTAGTCGCGCGGGCAGAGAAGCATCCAAACAGGCAGCACGGAAGCGATAAACCCGTATGCTGCCATGATCAGGATCAGACTGTTTCGCGAGAGTGTGAACGTGTGGGCGAACGAGGAGTCAGCGATGCGGCCGCCGAGATAAACCGCGAAAAGTAAACCCACGATGCCGATGATGCTCGCCTCGGCAATCTTACCCTTGCGGAAGCGATACATGTAGAGACCCATCAGAAGTGCGAGAGGAATAGTGAAACCAACCGTGAAAGTTCCCCACGGCGATTCGGCGAGTGCGTTGACAACCACGAGACCGAGACCGGCAAGCGCAATCACGACGATAAAAAGAATCGCGACACCCGCGACTAATCCTGATAAAGGACTGATTTCCGTGCGCGCCATCTCTGCCAGCGATTTGCCCTTGCGGCGCACACTGCCGACCATGATCATGAAGTCGTGGACCGCTCCACCGAGACAAACACCGATGACGAGCCACAAGAGTCCGGGCAGAAAACCAAACTGCGCCGCGAGCACCGGTCCGATTAACGGACCCGCGCCGGAGATGGCGGCGAAGTGATGACCAAACAGAACCCACTTGTTTGTGGGGTAGTAGTTGTGGCCGTCGTACATCGTTTGCGACGGCACCGGGCGTGAATCATCAAGCGCAAGGACCTTTGCGGCGATGAAGGCTGAGTAATAGCGATAAGAGATTGCGATGACGCAAAGCGCGCCAATGATGATTGGTAGTGCGTTCATTCAATGCGTCAGCTTCACAGGATTTACATGATGATACAGGATTAACAGATACATCCCGTAAATCATGCCTAATCCTGTAAATCCTGTGAAACTGCCCTCATGACTCTACGTTCTGACTGGTTCCCACCGCGATGCCGAACGCAGCGCCGACGAGACCGATGATGATGATCAATAAACCATACAGCGTCTGATTATGCTTCTCGGCGCTCGAGTTGAATGCTTCCGCGAAGAGTTCGCGCGGAGCAACGTCGTGCGGGATCACAAAGAGTCCAACTGCGACGAGGAAGAAGCAGAGTGCCGCTAGCTTCAGTCCCGCCGGCGTGCGTGACGGTCGTCCCATCTTTTGACCGACAGCACTGCGCGTATAGCCGTAGGAAAAATAAACTGTTAGCCCCAGCATTAGCCAACCCACAAAGCGCCAGTAAGAACCTTCCGGCAAGAAGTAGATCAACAACGCACACGACACCGCCCCCAGTCCGGGGAGTAAGTACGGGCCAAATGGAACTTTGAATGGCCGATGTCGTCCGGGATCTTTGTGACGCAGCACCATCACGCCAACGCACACGAGAATGAACGCGAAGAGAGTGCCGATGTTCGTCAAGCTCACCATCTCGTCGACGGTAGCAAACGCAGCGATCCCGCCCACCGCAACACCTGTCAAAATCGTCGTGACGTGCGGTGTTTTGAACTTGGGATGAACGCTCGCGAAAACTGACGGCAGCAATCCGTCGCGCGCCATCGAGAAGAAGATTCGTGGTTGCCCCAGTTGAAATACGAGCAGCACAGCAGTGTGCGCGACCACCGATCCGAAAGCGATGACTGTGTTCTGCCACAACGCCTGCGGCGCCACAGTTTCCAATGCCATTGTCAGCGATTCACCACGTTGTGCCGCGGTCCAGCCGCGCACCGTTTCCCACGGCACCATGCCAGTAAACACACCTGCCACCAACACGTATAGAATCGTGCAGACTATCAGAGAAGCAATGATGCCTATAGGCAGATCTCTGGCGGGATTCTTCGTCTCCTCAGCGACGGTACTAACTGCGTCAAAACCGATGTAGGCGAAGAACACGACGGCCGCGCCCGTCAACGTGCCAAACCATCCCTGGGGCTGGAACGGTTTCCAGTGCTGCACCATCTCCCCGGGAGAAACGTAATAAAGCGCGAGACCGATAAAGAACAACAGCACGAGGATCTTGATCAGCACCATGACCGCGTTGAAGTTCGACGACTCTTTGATACCCCAAACCAACACGATCGTGATCAGCGCCACGATGCCGAACGCCATGATGTTGAAGACGATTGGTATGCCACCGATGTGTGGCGCGGCGGCAAGTGTTTCTTCGGTGGCGGTGCGATAGTTTGACGTCAACCAGTCAGGCACATGAATGCCAAGATTGCGCAGCAGTCGATTGAAAAACTCGGCCCAGCTAATCGCGACCGCGACGTTGCCGATAGCGTATTCGATGATTAAGTCCCAGCCGATGATCCAGGCTACGAGCTCGCCGAGCGTTGCGTATGAGTAGGTGTACGCCGAACCTGAAATCGGAACCATCGAGGCGAGTTCGGCGTAACACAGAGCTGTAAAACCGCAAACAATCGCCGTGATGACGAACGACAGCATCAACGAGGGACCGGCGCCAGCACGTTCGGCAGTGCCTGAAGCGGCCGTGCCGACAGTCGCGAAGATTCCCGCGCCGATGATTGCTCCAATCCCGATTAGCGTTACGCTGAACGCCGTAAGCGTACGTTTAAGTGAAAGCTGTGGACCGCCGACGCTGGCCAGAATTTCATCAAGGTTCTTGGTGTGAAAAATTCCTCGAAGCAAGGTGTCGCCTCCGGGATTGGATTTCGATAACTTAACTTGCTGTAGGAAAGCTTGCGGAGTTTGGCATGGAAGCCACTCTGTTGTAAATGCTTAGAGAGAATAAATTTAGCCACGGATAAACACAGATAGAAATCCGGATTTTTATCCGTGTCCATCGGCGTTTTCCGGATTTACAGCCCGGAATCGCGGTGCTAGTGTTCCGATAATGTTTCCGTTCCGAAACATTCTCTTTCCGACCGACTTTTCAGCAAACGCACACGCGGCGTTGAAGTATGCGGCTGCATTCGCCCAACACAGTGGTGGACGAGTGGTGTTATTCAGCGTGCAGGATTCGAAGTCGAGTTTGCGACCGGAGGCTGAGTGGCTTCCTGAGCCGGTTTTAAAAGGCGTCGATACTGAGCGAGTGTTGGTGGAAGGCGTGCCGGCGAACAAGATTGCACAGGGTGCAGTCGATCACGACATTGATCTGATCACCGTCGTGATGCGCGATCGCAACCGCTTGTCTCGAGCTTTCGGCAGTTCGATTGCTGAAGAGATTGTCGCTGAAGCGCCGTGTGCAGTCCTTTGCGTTCGTCCGCCGCAGCGAGATTTTGTCGAACAGCGTGACGACCAGGTTCAACTCCAACTGAAGCGCGTGCTGCTGGCGACAAACTTTCGCCCCTCGTCTGCAGCGGCAACACAGCTTGCGACACAGATCGTGAATCACCTCGGCGCGGAACTTCACGCGGTTTACGTCATCGGAGACTATTTCGAACAAATCTCAGTGATTTTTCCGGAGGGCGGGTTGGCGGCACTCACGCGACTGCGCAGCTACGTGCAGGAGCGTTTGGCCCCGCTTTCGCGCACGGGTGGTTCATCACACATCGCGGAAGGACGACCCTACCAGGAGATCGTCAAGCTCGCCGACATGCTTCAGGCAGATCTAATCGTGATTGGAACCGCGGTTCACGGATCGCTGTTTGGAGGTAGTCAGGTGTTGGGCTCGGAAGTTGAGAGGGTCATTAGAAACGCGCCGTGTCCGGTACTCTGCGTCCCCGCCGCGCGCGTGGTGACTCCGCTGCCTGCCTTGGTAACTCAGGTCGTTCCACAAACATAGTTTTGAGCCGCAGCTTACTTCTTCTCGATCGGCTTGTGTTCCTGTTGCCACAAATTAAACCCACCGAGTAGAGCTGCTGCGTTATTGATACCTTTTTGATTGAGAGCGACCACCGCACCGGCGGACGTATGTTCCGCCTGTCAAGAACAATAGGTGACAATGGTCTTGTCACGCGGTAGCTCGTTGATGTGGTTCACGATCTCGCCTGCAGGAATGAGACGAGCGCCGGGAATGTGGCCCCCGTCGTAGGCTGCCTGGGTTCGAACGTCGATAACGACCGCCGAGCCGTCTTTCATCATCGCCTCGAGTTCGTCAATCGTTACGCGACGAGCGCCATCGGCATAAACCGTCTGCGGACCGACAGTTTTTTTAGTATTGCTGTTGGCAACGCGGTCGATCGCATTGCACGCAACCAGGAACGCAACGGCAGCCATTAGCATTGCGGAACATAGAAATTTAAGACGCATTAAGACCTCCAAAAGGGCTCTAATTTGTTACGCCCTGCGAGATTTGTCAATGTGATATAGTCTCGCTTCCAACCCGGAGCCTATATGATGGAACAGTCGGACCCGATCCAGTGGGCCAAGGTAATTGACCACACACGCTGTATCGGCTGTCATGCGTGCACCACAGCATGTAAGTCTGAAAATCTCGTTCCTCTTTCCGTCACGCGCACCTACGTCAAACACGTTGATATTGGCGTCTTCCCGCAAGCACGTCGGGCTCACCAGGTAACACGCTGCAATCAATGCGCTCACGCGCCTTGCGTTACCGCCTGTCCGACAACCGCGATGTTCAAACGCGCCGACGGCATCGTCGATTTTGATAAGTCGATCTGCATCGGTTGCAAGGCGTGCATAGCTGCTTGCCCTTACGACGCGATTTTCATCAACCCCGAAGATCACTCTGCCGAGAAATGTAACTTTTGCGCGCATCGCATCGACATGCAATTGGAGCCGGCGTGCGTAGTGGTTTGTCCAACCCAGGCGATTCTCGTCGGCGACATGAACGACCCGGATTCGTATGTGGCGCAGATCATTAATCGCGACACAGTAGCAGTTAGACGTCCTGAGAAAGAGACTCTGCCGAAACTCTTCTACAAAGGCGCGCACCAGGCGACGCTCGATCCACTTGCCGCTCGACGGCCTGAAGGCGGTCTCTTTATGTGGAGTGAGCAACAGGAAGGCGCGGGCTTCGTAACGTCCGGCAATCCAAATTTCAACAACTCATCGGCGGCGGCGTTACTTTCATACGATGTCGCGCATTCGATTCCGTGGGATTGGCGAGTCAGTCTCTACACCTGGACCAAAGGCGTTGCGACTGGAGTTTACCTGGTTGCGTGTTTGCTCGTGTTGCTGGGCGTGGTAGATGTCTCTAATCCGATCTGGTTATGGGCCACGCCAGTTATCTCGGGAGGTTTTCTCGCGATAACCGGTGGGCTGCTGATTTGGGATCTGGAACATCCGGAGCGTTTCCATCTCATCTTCACACGACCGCAGTGGCGCAGTTGGCTTGTGAAGGGCGCATTTATTATCGCGGGTTATACGCTTGTACTTGCGCTACACTTCATTGCGAGCTGGGCTGGATCAATTTCCCTGCAACGCTGGTTGATGCTTGCTGGAATACCGTTGGCAATACTGACGGCTATTTACACCGCATATCTCTTCGCACAGGCAAAGGCACGCGACATGTGGCAAAACCCGCTATTGCCGCCGCACCTGTTTTTCCAGTCGGCACTCCTGGGTTCAGCGGTACTGTTACCGCTGATGATCATTTTTGAGAACACATCGGCAGTTGAGCGGTTCCTGGGATTCGCGCGTCCTGAGACAATTTTGTTGTTGTGGTTCCTAACCATCACCAGCGCAGTTCACCTGTTGATGATTTGGGGAGAAGTGTCTTTGACACATCCAACGGCACACGCGCGCCTGGCAATCTGGGAAATGGTGAAAGGGCGTTACAAGAACGACTTCTGGTTTGGAATCACTCTGTCGTTGTTTGGCGGACTGTTGCCGTTTCTGGCACTGATGAACGTGGTGAGTATCTCGCTCGGCGTCGCCGGCGCACCATTGGCGTTAATCGGTCTAATGCTTTTCGAAAACGCGTACGTCCAGGCGGGCCAATCGGTGCCACTTGCTTGATGGGCTGAAGTGTTGCATCGCATGTTAAACTCAAAAGTAAAAACCATGAGTACTTACGAAGAAATAATGAAAGCCGCCATGGCTCTGCCACCTGACGTTAGAGCAATTTTAGCTCAAGATTTAATGGATAGCCTCACTCCCTTAGATCCGGCAGAGCAGGCAGAAATCGATGCGTATTGGGCCAAGGAAGCTGAACGACGCTGCAAGGAGATTGAAGACGGAATCGTCACACCAATTCCGGGGGAAGAGGTGATGGCCAGGTTGCTTTCACGACATAAACGGAAATAAATGTCGCAAGTCGGATTACTGGACATACCGGATTTGAGCAGAAATCAAGACTCCAAAGAAACCTTCTATCCTGGCCCAAGCCGCAGCCATCTAGCCGCGTTTCCGCCGAAGGAGCGCTGGGATGATTGGACCGAGCTCGATTCGCGCGCGTGGCCGCAACGAAAGGAACGCCATTACTCGATCGTTCCCACCACCTGCTTCAACTGTGAATCGGCCTGCGGTCTGCTCGCATACATCGACAAAGTCACGGGCGAGATACAAAAGTTCGAGGGCAATCCCGAACATCCCGGCTCACGTGGACGCAACTGCGCTAAGGGTCCGGCAACACTTAATCAGGTAACTGATCCAGATCGCATTCTTTATCCACTCAAACGCACCGGTAAACGCGGTGAAGGAAAATGGGAACAAACAACCTGGAACGAAGCGCTCGACACGATCGCCAAACGCATTCGCACTGCCGTCGTTGAAAATCGACGGCATGAAGTGATGTATCACGTGGGCCGTCCCGGTGAAGACGGCTTCACCGAGCGCATTCTTGCCGCCTGGGGAATCGACGGCCATAACTCGCACACGAACATCTGCTCCTCCGGCAGCCGCGAAGGTTATCAACTGTGGATGGGTCTGGATCGTCCGAGCCCCGACCATGCAAATGCGGAAGTTATCCTGCTGATCAGTGCGCACCTCGAGTCGGGCCACTACTTCAACCCACACGCACAACGGGTGATCGACGGCAAAGCCAACGGCGCGAAGCTCATCGTATTTGACACGCGTCTCTCAAACACCGCGACGCACGCCGATTACTGGGTGTCGCCCTATCCGGGTTCAGAGTCCGCAATCCTGCTCGCTATCGCGAATTATCTGATCCAGAACAATCTCTACAATCGTGAGTTCGTCGAGCGTTGGTGGAACTGGCGGGAGTTTCTTGAAGCCGAAGGCGGGGCCACGGATTTTACGGATTTTGAAGAACGATTAAGACAGATCTATCAGGAGTATACTTTTGAGTTTGCGGCAAGCGAGTCGGGTGTTGAGGCGAAAGTAATTGAGGAGATTGCGAAGCTAGTTGCGACGGCGGGTACACGTTTTTCGACTCACAACTGGCGTAGTGTTGCCTCAGGTGTGAGCGGCGGGTGGGCCGTGGCGCGTTGTCTCTTCTTCTTGAATGCGCTGCTAGGCGCGGTTGCGACTGAAGGCGGCGTCTATCCAAACGCGTGGAACAAGTTTGTGCCACGGCCTATCTACACGCCGCCGCATCCGAAAATGTGGAACGAGACGACGTGGCCGCGCGAGTATCCCCTCTCGATGAATGAGATGTCGTTTCTACTGCCGCACTTTTTAAGAGACGGGCGCGCGAAACTCGACGTCTACTTCACACGCGTCTATAACCCCGTATGGACCAACCCGGATGGTTTTTCGTGGATCGAGATGTTGACTGATCCCGATCTTGTCGGTTGTTACGTCGCCCTCACGCCGACCTGGAATGAAACGGCTTACTACGCTGACTACGTTTTGCCCATGGGCGTCGGCTCAGAACGACATGATCTTCATTCTTACGAAACACACGATTCGCAGTGGCTCGGTTTCCGCCAACCGGTAATGAAGGCCGCCCGGCAACGCAACGGTGAAACGATCGACGATACGCGCGAGGTAAATCCCGGCGAAGTTTGGGAGGAAAACGAGTTCTGGCTTGAGTTGACGTGGCGAATCGACAGGGACGGCAGTCTCGGGATTCGCCAGTACGCCGAGTCGAAGAAGAATCCAGGTACACGTCTCGGTGTCGACGAGTACTACGAATGGATTTTCGATAACTCGGTTCCTGGTTTGCCGGAACGTGCAGCGACGGAAAATCTAACACCACTCGAATTCATGCGCCGTTATGGCGCGTTTGAAGTCAAAGAGAAGATTGGCAGAGTCTACGAAGAGATTGTTCCAGCAGAAGAGTTGGACGACATAAGCGAAGATCGTTTTGGAAGAGTCTTCACGCGCGCTGCAAAACCTGCTGGACCAAATATCGTTCCGCTGCCACTGCCTGACGGTGATGAAGAAGGCAGGCGGCTCGCTGGTATCAACGTCGATGGTAGCGTGAAGCGCGGCTTTCCGACGCCAAGCGGCCGGCTGGAGTTCTATTCGTCAACTCTGAGCGGCTGGGGTTGGCCTGAGCTCGCGATACCGGTTTACTTCAAGAGTCACGTTCACAAAGACAATCTCGAGGAAGGTCAAACAATTCTGATCTCGACCTTCCGTCTGGCCGTGCAAATTCACACGCGCAGCGCGAATGCGAAATGGCTCGATGAGATTGCGCACACCAACCCGCTCTGGATTCATCCGACACATGCTGCGAAGCTAAACGTTCGCACCGGTGATCTCTTGCGCGTGGAAACTGAGATTGGTTACTACGTCGTGCCGGCGTGGGTAACAGAAGGTATTCGACCAGGTATCGTTGCGTGTAGTCACCACATGGGCCGTTGGAAGTTGACCGATGAAGGTCAACGACAACTAATGGCTACGGTAAAGTTGGACCAGAACGGAACCCAATGGTCGCTGAAGCGTGAGAAAGGGATCGAGCCATACCAGTCCGATGATCCGGACACATTGCGCATCTGGTGGAAAGATGCCGGGGTTCACCAGAACATGACTTTTCCTGTGCATCCCGATCCGATCTCGGGAATGCATTGCTGGCATCAGGCGGTGCGAGTGCGCGCCGCCGAGCCGGACGATCGGCCCGGTGATATTTTTGTCGACACTCAAAAATCGCGCGAGGTTTATAAGGAATGGCTCGCGATGACACGGCCGGCTGACAAGTTTTCGCCGGACGGCACGCGCCGGCCCTACTGGATGCTCCGTCCGTTGAAACCCGCGCGGGAGTTTTATAACCTGAAATAGGTCCGATAGGACCTATAGGACCGATTTGACATCGATGTTCTTCAAACAATTTTATCTTGCCTGTCTGGCCCACGCTTCGTACCTGATTGGTTCGGATGGCGAAGCAGCCGTCGTCGATCCGCAACGTGATGTCGATGAATACCTCGAGGAGGCTGGCGCTCAGGGCCTGGAAATCAAATATGTGATTGAAACGCATTTGCACGCCGATTTCGTTAGCGGCCATCAGGAAATCGCGGCGCGCACCGGTGCACAAATCATCTTTGGCGAGAAAGCGGGCGCCGAGTTTGAGCATCGCGCCGTGCGAGACGGTGAAGCGATCAATATGGGCCAGGTCGTCCTTCGCTTTATCGAAACGCCGGGTCACACACCTGAAGGAATCTGCGTACTCGTCACCGATACTGAAGCTCCCGACCAACCTCAGAAACTGCTAACTGGCGACACCCTCTTCATCGGCGACGTGGGCCGTCCGGATCTGGCGGGTGGAAAAGGTTACACGCCGCAAATGATGGCGGAGATGATGTACGACAGCCTTCATGGAAAGATCCTCAAGCTGCCTGACGAAGTTGAAGTCTATCCGGCACATGGTGCAGGGTCGATGTGCGGGCGCAACATGTCGAAGGAAACGTCGTCAACAATCGGCGAGCAGCGCAATTTCAACTATGCGCTGAAGCCGATGAGTAAAGAAGAGTTTGTGATGATGATGACGGCTGACCTTCCCGAAGCTCCCGTCTACTTTCCGAGAGACGCCGAGATCAATCGATCCGGCGCGCGTGGACTTTCCGAGTTACAACCACCGAAGGCGCTAACACCACAAGAAGTCCTCGAATTTCAGAAACAGGCTGACGTGCTGCTCGACATACGATCCGCTGCGGACTTCGGAGTCGCTCACGTCCCAGGTTCAGTAAACATCGGGCTGGGTGGACAGTTCGCTATGTGGGCCGGCAGTTTAATTCCTCTCAACGCTGCGATCGTTCTCATTGCCGACACGGGCGCGCAGATTGATGAAAGTGTGGTGCGACTGGCGCGCGTGGGTATCGAGAATGTAAAGGGTTATCTCGAAGGCAGCGTTCAGAGTTGGCGGGATGCCGGCTTACCCCTGGAGACGATTCCGCAGGTGAGCGTTGCCGAGTTGAAAGAACAGATGGCAAACGACGAACTGCAAATTGTTGACGTGCGGCGTCCGGGTGAATACGTGAACGGGCACGTCCCGCGTGCAGTTAATGCTCCCCTTGCAAGTCTTGATAAGAGTCTTGGTCCACTCGAGAAAAACAAGGTGACGGCAGTTATTTGTGCCGGCGGATATCGATCGAGCGCGGCTGCGAGCTTGTTACAGAAGCAAGGATTCTCGAATCTCCTCAACGTGTCCGGCGGTACGGGAGCGTGGGTAAACGCCGGATATCCCGTGGAACAATAGATAGAGATTTAGAAAAGATCGGTAATATAGGTCCTACATGACGTATAGGACCTATATTTTTGAATCTTTATGAAGCTCTTAATCGCAATAGGCATCATTGTAGTTGCCACGATTCACGGTTACGGCGCAGCGTGGCTCGCAATATGGATGCTCTTCCACCCATATAAATCAGTCAAACTCTTAGGCATCACCGTGTGGCCGCAGGGCATGATTCCCCGGCACCGCGAAAAACTTGCCCAATCAATCGGCAACGCCGTAGGGAACGAACTCGTCTCGCAACAAACCGTTTTCGACGCTCTCTTCGAAACCAGTTTCTTTCAACGCAAAGTAGAAGACTTCGTCGGCGGTTATACAAATGAACTGCTGGCACGCGTCTATCCCTCATTCATCGACGCTTTGCCGTCGCAGGCGCGGGCGCCAATTCTCGATACGATCTCCGCACTTCAATTTCGACTCGCCGAATACATCGCGGAGATGTTGAAGAGCGAAGAGACCTCTCAGGCAATCGAGCATTTTGTAGACAAACAGGTAGATGAGTTATTCGAGCGCCGGCTTGATGAGATGGTAAGCGACAAATCACTCGACCGCGTGCTTCGTTTCATAGAGGAACAATTACAACGACTCACCACCACCGATGGCTTCGAATCGAAAGTGCGTGAGTTTATTTCCGGCCGCCTGGATGATCTCGCGCAGAGCAACGCAACGCTCGCCGAGACGTTCACGCCGGAAACGATCGCCTTCATCAAAGATCGTATCGACCAGCAAGTTCCTCCGATCGTTCATCAACTCGCCGACATTGCGACCAGTCAAAGCACGAGTAAACGAATCGGCGGACTGATCAAATTGGAAGTGGACCAGTATTACGAACAGCTCTCACTCATTAAGAAGATCTTCATTTCGCGCGAACGCATCCATCGGGAAGTTGACGAACTGGTAAACAAGACACTGCCGCGGCGCGTCGAGGAATACTTACGCGGAACGGCTTTCGAACAGGAAGCAGAAGCGTTTCTGAATGCCACGATTGACAACGTGATGGCGCGCCCGCTGAACGAACTCTTCGGACAGTTTGATGCAATCAGGTTTGAAGATCTGAAAAGGCAAGTCAGTAATCGTCTCATCGAGATTCTTCGCAGTGAAACGTTGTCAACTTCACTTTCGCTGCAAGTGACTGAAGCGATCGACCGGCTCCGCCCACAAACACTCGGCTCGGTAATGCAACAGGTTGATACAAACTCGACCCCGCGTGCGAAAGAGTTTCTGACGAAGAGTCTGCTCAGTTTGCTTTCGCGTGACGACACAGCGCGGACAATCAATGCGATTCTGACTTCACAGGTCGAACGTCTGTTGATAGCGCCAATCGGAAGGCTCGGCGATCACGTGTCGCCCAATGCGATGCAGCGTGCGAGCACGGCGCTCGTGGAACGAATCACAGAAGCTGCACGTGAGCGCCTGCCGATCGCAATCGCAGAGTTTGACGTGGGCGGCCTCGTGCGCAAGAAAGTGTCTGACTATCCACTGGAAAAACTGGAAGAGCTCGTGCTTTCAGTCGCGCAGCACCATCTCAAGACGATTGAGCTTTTCGGCGCGGCCATCGGCTTCTTCATTGGCGTCGCACAGGCAATCTATTTCTGGTTCACGTACCACCCGGGAAGGTAAATTGAAACGAATTCATATAAAAAGCCGTAATCCGTTTTCATCTGTATAAATCCGTGGCTAAATAATCGGAGGAACCAAGTATGTATTGCGCACACTGCGGTACGCCGTTAACGCAAGGCCTGAGTTATTGCAACCGCTGTGGAAACAGCCTCCGTGAACGCTCAGAGACCAACACGGGCGCGATCGGTGCGTTTCTAACTGCCATCACTCTGATCGGGATCGGCGGTTTGGGAATCATGTTGGGTGGAGGGCTGGTGCTGCGGAGAGGAGCAAATCTTAGCCAGGAATTGATCGGGTTCTTTATGTTGTTCACGTTTCTGATTGTAGGCATGACCGAGATCATGCTGGTCAGAAATCTTTCTAAGCTCATGGGTTCAAGTGAAAAGCAGAAATCCTTTCCCGCTCAGCAAACTGCTCCGGCTGATTTGCGTCTGCCACCGGGAAGTCCTTTCGAGACGGTTTCAAGCGTTACTGAAAACACCACCCGCACGCTGGGGTACGCGCGTCGCGATTAGTCGACGAGGAGAAGTCAAATGAAAAAACTTGCATGTTTAGTTTTGTTGCTGCCGCTTCTGGCTGGCGGATGTCATCACGGTTTTCGAGCGGAGGTTAGAGGTAACGGCAAACGAGTGCTGCAAAAACGTGATGTGCCGTCGTTTGCTTCGATCTCGACTAACGGAGCTTTCACGATCGAAGTCACTTGTCAAAAAGACTTGAGCCTTGAGGTAGAAGGCGACGAGAACATTCTTAGTCTTGTTACTACGGAAGTCAATAACAACATTCTGCGACTGGGAAATTCGAAGAACTATTCCGTCTCCGAGCCTGTGAAAGTAAAAATATCCGTTCCTAACCTTGAAGGACTTTCGGTGAACGGTGCCGGGCACATCGATGTCAAGGGAATCGATAATGATAAGTTTGAGATCGATTCGAACGGCGCGCCCACAATCACTGCTTCAGGTACGACAAAGCTGATTGATATTGGCGCGAATGGCGCCGGCAAGATCGACACTCAAAATCTTCACGCCACGCGCGGAGTGGTTGACTCGAAAGGCGTTTCGAAAGTGGACCTCGACGTGTCAGATCAACTGGACGTAGAAATCTCCGGTCCATCTTCAGTGACCTACAAAGGCAATCCCTCAGTGAACAAGACCATAAACGGCCCCGGCAAGTTAACGCGCAGAGGCGGCGAAGGCGCTTAACCAAGTGAATTCTTATCCACAGATTACGCAGATTCTATAAAACAATCCGTGAAATCTGTGGATCGTACTTCTTTGCAACTCTTTTCGGTTGACATTAGACTCGCGAGTGAATAACTATTTGCCATCATCGAAAGGAGCTTAGTTCCCCAATGACCTACGTAGTTGTTGAATTATGCGTCGATTGCAAGTACACCGACTGCGCAGCTGTTTGTCCTGTTGAAGCATTTCATGAATTAACGGATCGTCTTTACATCAACGCCGACACCTGCATCGATTGCGATGCGTGCGTCCCTGAATGTCCTGTCGAAGCGATTTTTGCTGATACTAATGTGCCTGAGAACTACGCTCATTGGACCCAGATCAACATAGACGAAGCTCCGAAGTATCCGATCATTAGCCAGAAGATCCCCGCTCTGCACGGCCCAACTTGTACTGGCCCAGAAGAGTGAAAGTTGAATAAGCGTATCGTTGCTTCAGTTGTAAGTCATGTCAGTGAGAGCAGTATTAATCCTCATTCTCATCTTTGGCACGTCTGCCTACGCTCAGTCCGGTAGACGTAAAGGTCCAGTTTCAGCACCGGCTCCCACGCCAACGCCGGAAGCAGCGCCGTCGCCAACGCCCTCTCTGCCGTCCCTATCGCAGGTCACTGCCGACAAGAATGAGGACTATCGCTGTACTGATGACGGCACACTTGCGCATCTCCTGGATCCTCCCGCAGTGACAGCTTTCACGTCGAAAGAAGTGGATATTAAAGCCGAGGTCACGGCGAAGCCGGACGCTACTTACACGCGCGAGGCACAACGTGTAGGCGTTCAGGGTATCGTGGTTCTCAAAGTCCTGCTGCTGCCGGACGGAAAGATCGATCGCGTCAAAGTAGTCAGACGACTTCCCTACGGTCTTACTGAGAATGCCATCCGGGCCGCGTGTGAAGTCAAATTCAAGCCCGCGATGAAGGGTGGACAAGCGGTCGCCCAGTGGGTCCCACTGGAATACGGATTCAGGCTGGCTAACTCCTCCATCTTTGGACCCTAAGAGTTTTATGAAGCGTTTTGTTTTTCCCCTTGCAGTTAGTCTCTGCCTTCTCATCGTAGTTTCCCAACCCACAACGGTGACCGCGAAGGATGCGTGGATCAGCGTGCGCACCAGGAACTTTCTGCTGGTGGGAAATGCTAACGAAAAGGACATCAGGAAAGTCGGATTGAAACTGGAGCAGTTTCGTGAGGTGTTTGCGCTCTTGTTTCCGAAGCTGAAATTCAATACGCCAGTACCGACGACTGTAGTTGTCTTCAAGAACGACAGCTCCTTTGCGCCCTTTAAGCCGCGCTCAAACACATCCGGTTACTTTCAAGCAGGATCAGACGTCAATTACATCGCGCTGACCGCGTTGCAACGCAACGAAGAGTATCCGCTCTCGGTCATCTTTCACGAGTACACACATCTTCTGGTTGAAAACACTTTCAAAGATGCTCCGCTCTGGTTCAATGAAGGGCTGGCGGAGTACTACAGCACGTGCAGCATCTCGGACGATCAGAAGGTAGTCCTCGGCAATCCGATTCCCAGTCACGTCTTCTTGTTGCGCGATAACACGATGTTGCCGTTGCGAACCCTGCTCGAAGTAGATGAAAAATCGCCGCACTATAACGAAGCTAAAAAGCAGGGCATCTTTTATGCGCAGTCATGGGCTCTGGTGCACTACATGATCATGGGCAAGGTCTCGCGAACCGAGCAGTTAGCAAAGTTTGTGGATCTGCGCCGATCGAAAGTGCCGCTCGACCAGGCGTTTCAGCAGGCATTCAAGATGTCTTTTGATGCGATGGAAAAGGAGCTTCGCGATTACATCAAAAAGGATCGCTACAACACCTTTTATAAGCAGTTTGAAAAGAAACTGGCACTCGACACCGCATCCGGTGCGACACCTTTAACGGAAGCCGAGACGCAAGCCTACCTGGGCGATCTGCTGCTTCACAGTCATCGCAAGGATGCCTACGACTATCTCGACAGGGCTGTAAAACTCGAACCCAACAATCCGATGGCGAATGCATCGCTCGGCATTGCATATTTCCGTGAAGGAAAGAGAAAAGAGGCTTTTGCAAGTCTTGAACGGGCAGTGGCGGCAAACACGCAAAACTACCTGGCTCATTACTATTACGCTTTTACACTGAGTCGGAATACTCCGGACGACCGCGCACCGGTCACTGGTTATCCACCGGAAACAGTTGCGAAGATCCAGGAACACTTGCAGAAAGCGATTCTACTCCGTCCCGATTTTCCTGAGTCGTACAACCTGCTTGCATTCATGAGCGTGGTTACAGGCCATGGGCTCGATGAAGCGATTGAGTCGATGAAGAAAGTGTTGATGAATTCACCGGGCCGTTACGATTTCATGTACATGCTGGGTCAGCTTTACGTGCGCAAGGGTGATTACACGATGGCTCGTGAGCTGCTCCAGGTGGTGACGAAATCAAACGCCGAGCAGCAGGTGCTAACACATGCGGAAGATCTATTGAAACAGATTCGTGCCTACGAAGACGCGAACGCGTCGGCGCCCGCCGCTGGTCCAAACGCCACGAAATCAGACGTCCCGCCTCCGGACCCTTCGTCTTATTTACGCGCCGTGCTGCGAAAGCCGGCGGCGGATGAAACCCAGTTGCAAGCATCGCTGGTGAAGATCGAATGCGACGCCAGGGGAATCGTGTTTTTCTTTCAGACCGAAAGCGGACTGCTGCGACTGTATACAGCGACTTTCGACAACATCCTGCGCATTACTTATGATTCGAAAGTAAGGGGCGAGCTCACCTGCGGTGCTCGTAAACCGGAAAACACGGTGGTGGTTTCTTACGTGCCGAATACTGACCAGCGCCTGAAGGTGAATGGTATTTTGAAGTCGATCGAGTTTGTCCCCGCAGACTTCAAACTCAAATAGGACCGCCACAGATTACACGAACTAGCCGCAGATGAACGCAGATCTACGCAGATCAGAAGGAACTCTCCTGATCTGCGTTTATCTGCGTAAATCTGCGGCTTACTTCTGCTGTTGGCCTTCCGTTGCGACATTGCGCTTCGAGCCATTCAACTGTTTCATCAACTCATCAATCGCTGCTTCGAGCTGACGATCGCGTCCGGCAATTGTGTCCTCGGGTTTGTTTTCGACAAGCATGTCCGGCTGAACGCCATAGTTTTCCATGTTCGTGTGTTTCTGATCGGCGAGAAAGACACCGACACCCGGCGTGCGTACAGTCGATCCATCGATCAAGCTGTAACTCCCCGTGCCGATAACCGCGCCCATTGTTGGCGTACCAATCACTTTCCCAAGACCCAACGCGCGGAACCCTGCCGGAAACATCTCAGCATTCGAGGCTGAGCGCCAGTTCTGCAACACGACCTTCGGTCCGAAGTAGCCTGCAAACGGACGGCCCGTTGCTTCCGTGCCGCGCGGTTGCCAAATCTGATACTGGCGTTGGACTAGAATCGCTAGCAGTTCCTGTTCGATGTTGCCGCCGCCATTCCATCTCTGATCGATGATCATCGCTTCTTTATTGCGATACTCGCGCAGTTCTTTCTCAAACCGGCGCAGCGAAGGCGGATTCATCGCCTGAATATGCAGGTAACCGATACGTCCGTTGGAAAGTTCATCAACTTTCTTCCGGCGCTCTTTCACCCACCGTTCATAGCGCAACTGGCTGTAAGCGCCTGACGAAATCGCTTCAATGCGCGTGTTCCAGGCGCCCTCGTCGGCAGGTTTCGAGTTGAACGTGACATTGACCTTGCGGTTGAGACGTTGATTCAAAAGCTGCCAGTATTCGTCGCCGGCTTTCACCTGTTTCCCATCAATCGCAAGCAGGTAATCGCCAACCTTCACACGTACCCAGTCTTTATCGGCTGGCCCATCTGCGTAGATGTAACTCACTCGATAACGACCGGCTGCTTTATCCTGCTCGAGTTCGAGTCCGAGATGCGAAGTCGAAACACCACCACCACCCTGACCACGTGGCGGCGGCGCAGCGCCTGTATGTGAAGCGTTTAACTCACCAATCATTTCGTTGATGATGTTGAGCAACTCCTGACGATCACCGACGAACTCGACGAGCGGACGATACTTAGCGCGCGCAGCGTCCCAATCCATACCGTGCATCTTTGGATCGTAGAAACGATACTTCATCGTGCGCCAACCATCGTCGAACATCTCGGCCCATTCGGCAGGACGATCGATACGAACGCGAACGTTGAAGTTGATGCGACGTCGTCCACCACCCGCACCAGCGCCTTGCCCTGTTCCCGCGCCTCCTCCTGCACCTGCCCCGGCTCCTGCTCCTTGTCCCGAGCCCGCTCCGGCTCCTGACGCTAGCGCCACTGAGTAAATCGCGTCGCGTTCGCGGAAGAAGAGTGTGCGGCCGTCTCGCGAAATGTGCAGATCGGAAAGTCCGCCACCAAAACCACCGCCGCCGCCACCTGGTCCATCGCCGCCTTCATTGGGCGGCTGGCCAGCAGTGATTCTCGACAAACGGCGGCCGTCTTCCTGAATTGAATAAACAACCGGAATGCTGGCCGCGCCTGCCGGTTCAGTCGTCACAAAGACGATCGTGCGGCTGTCAGGTGTGATCACATAGTTGAGAATCGGAAACGGCATGCGTGTGACTTGTCGCGTGCGACGCTTCAAACCGTCCCAATCCATCTTGATCTCGCGGGGCGGCCGAATCGCCGCCGGTCCACGTCGCGGTGGTGCTCCACCTTCCGCGCCCTCACCTTCCTGCGGACGCGGTTGTTCGGCTTCACGCTCTTCAGCGTCGTCGGGATCGCGATCCTGATGCTCTAGCAAAACGGAGTAGAGCTGACTCGAGTTGGTGCCCGCGGCAGTCGTTTCCGCGCGCTGAAAATAAAGTTTGCGACCATCTGGTCCAAAGATTGGATTGCCGTCGTTGGCTGAGTCGAACGTAACCTTGTGGGGTTCCTTTTCCTGACCGGATGATGCAATCAGATATACGTCGTTCGTGCGTGCAGCGTCCGATTTCGAATAGGCAATCCACTTGCCATCGGGCGACCAGACCACGCCGCCGAAACCGCCGTAGCGCGACGTGTCGAGCACTGTTACCTGCTTTGTCGCGACAGTTAGTTTGCGGAGGTTATTGTCAGAGGCTGCGAATGCGATCTCTTTGGAATCTGGAGACCAGTTGTACGCAAACTTCAACGCATCAATGTCGGTAAGCTTTTGCGCCGGCGTCGATCCGTCGACAGGTACAACGTAAAGTTCCTCCCGACCGCTTTGATCGGAGATGTAGGAGAGCCATTTGCCGTCAGGCGAATATCCAACATTGCGCTCACGAGCCGGTCCGTCGGTGATCTGCTTCAGATCGCCTTCTTCGACCGGCGCTGTGAAGATTTCACCATGAACTGACATTGCGATGCGTCGAGAATTCGGCGCGAGATCGTAGTCGTCGGCTTCCGAGCTGAACGATTGCAGGTCTGAGAGGTTCTCCTGAGTTTCAGCATCGATATTCAAAGTGATCTGCGTGGCGCGTTTGGAGGCGACGTCGAGTTTCCAGATTCCGAAGTCGTGCTCAAACATGATCACTTTGCCGTCGGCACTGATCGAGGGCCAGCGCACGTCGCCGGCTTTGAACGTCGTAACCTTATCGGCCTTGCCGCCGTTTTCGGAAACGCGCCAGATGTTCGTGAGACCATTGCCGTCACGATCGCTGACGAAATAAATGTTGCCGTCGCGTCCCCACATGGGCCATGAATCGAGTCCATCGAAGTCGGTGATCGGCGTAAACTTCTTCGCGGCCACATCCATAATCATGATGTCGCTCTGGTAAGAGCCGCGGTAATACTTCCGCCAGTAGACCTGCGACTTTTGGTTGTAGGCAAGCTTCTGTCCATCCGGTGAATACGACGCCTGCACACCCATGTCGGTGCCTGCCTTCCACGGCATTCCCCCTTCAGTGCTGACCAGATACAGCTGCGGCATAAAATCTTCGCCGCGATTGCTGCTGAAGAGCACCGACCGCGAATCAGACGACCAGCCAAGCACGACGTCGTCAGCCGAGTGACTGGTGAGCTGTTTCGCGTTGCCACCACTCGAGGGCATGAGATAGACGTCGAGATTCCCGTTTCTCTCGCTCGAGAAGGCAATCCACTTTCCGTCGGGTGAGAATCGTCCATAAACATCTCGCGCCCGGTTGACCGTCAGGCGTTGAACGTTCTGGCCATTCTCATCAGCGGTCCAGATGTCTCCGAGATAGGTGAAGACGATCCGGCCGTTGTGATAATGGGGATAGCGCACCAGCCGCGCTTCGCGGCCAAATGCGGAAATCACTGTGAAAAGAAACAGTGCTGTGGCAAAGAGAGTGGTTGTCTTTTTCATGGCTCCTGACCTGCGTCTAAAGGATGGAAAACTAACCTGGAATGCGGTGCCGCGAATTATATCACCGACCGTTCGGATTTCGAATTTGTTTATGGCATCATTGGACGCGTGATTACGTGCCGAAAAATGGGCGCTGCGGACGTGCGTGATGCCTTTCACATGCTCAGCGATTTTCTGAGCGAGGATGAGCACTATCTCGCGAGCAGCCAGGCCTATGGCGACCTCGGTTTGGCGGGGCTCAACAACGCGCTCGATCTCTTCCTTGAACACCCCGAGCTGGGATTTATCTGGATGGCTTACGACGACAACGGCGTCGCGGGAATCTGCGTGGTCTGTTACGCCATCTCGACCTCGATGGGTTCGGTAGTTGCAAAACTCGATGATGTTTCAGTGAAATCGGATCGGCGTGGAAAAGGGACCGGTTCCGAGATGCTGCAACAGTTGAAGGATCAACTGCGGAAAGAGGCGGTGACGCGCATCGACGTCGCCGTGCACCTGCAAAACCCCGAAGCCCGTCACTTTTATGAGAAGATGAGGTTCGTTGCCCTCAACGAAGAGCGCCTCTCTTGTCTAATTTAGGCCGCGGATTTTCGCAGATAAACGCAGATCAGCGTTAATCCGCGTTCATCCGCGGCTAATTCATTTCAAGTTAGCGATCTCTTCGAAGTATTTAGCAAACGCGACCATCCCGCCCGACGCCTGTTGCCAATCGAAGTTCTCGTTCGGAGCGTGATACCCGTGCTCCGGCAGCGAGAGGCCGAGAAACAGCACGGGACACTTCAGTACCTTTTCAATGCTCGTCATCGCGCCGATCGTGCCGCCATCGCGCACAAAAACCGCGTCGCGTCCAAACGCAAACTTGATCGCTCGCTTCAATGCCAGTGGCAGTTCACCTTCAAGCACAGTCCGAAATGCCGGCGCCGCTGATTCAAACTGAATCTTCACATCAGGATTTTTTTCCTTCACCGCCGCCGCGATCAATTTCTTGATCTTCACGGGATCCTGCAACGGCACCAGACGACACGAAGCTTTTAGCTCGGCCCGCGGTGGAACAATGGATTTCAGTCCCGGTCCCTGGTAGCCACCGACTACACCATGAACTTCGAGCGTCGGCATGCCCCAGATTCGCTTCATGACTTCAAGCGGATCTTCTGTGCGCATTTTTTTCAGGTGATGCGCTTTCTTGAACGCTTTTGTGGTAAATCCGGAATTTGCCCAGTCCTGAAGTTCCTTTTTTGAAGGTGGAACGACCTCGTCGTAAAAACCCTTAATTCTGATCCTGCCGGTGCGAACGTCGTAAAGGTCGGTAACCAGTTGAATCAACTCGGCAATCGGATTTCGTGAGGCGCCGCCGGTTTCGCCGGAGTGTGTATCGACGGTGGCTGTTTCGAGCGTCAGAATGAAACCGAGGAGGCCGCGTAATCCAGCCGAACTCGCTGGACGATTGCGCGAAACCCAAACCGTGTCGGAAACAACTACTGAGTCAGTTTTCAGATTTGGCGCCGCCCTGGTGATGATTTTCTCAAAATTCGGAGATCCGATTTCCTCCTCAAACTCCCACAGGAACCGGATATTCACGGGCACGTCCGCTTCGATCGCAGCGCGCGCTCCGAAGAGGGCGCTAAGCGCAGGCCCTTTGTCGTCGGTCGTTCCGCGGCCGTAGTAAGTGTCGCCCTTCTTCGTGAACTCGAAAGGTTCAGTGTCCCAGGGTTCGGTTTCCTTCGAAGCAGGCTGCACGTCGATATGGTTGTAGACAGTGACGGTCGGCCGCTTCTGATCGTTGCCAAAGACACTGTGAATAACTGGATTTCCCTTTTCCGCGCGGTAAATCTCGACTTTGCCGCCGTATCCTTCGAGTGTCTCAGCGGTGAGTTCAACGCCTTTTCTGATGTCTTCTGCGTGGTTTGGATCGACGGAAACCGTCGGAGTTTCGACAAAACGCTTTAGTAACGCCTCAAACTCCTCGCGGTGTGAGTTTGCAAATGACAACAGACTATCCCGTTTCAATGTCGTGGGCATCCAGATCCTCCGTCGAACTGTCGTGCGAGAGCTTTGTGCGCAAATAATAAAACAAAGGGCCTCTAAGTCCTACAGGACCTATTTGACGAAGCAGGCAGGAGCAGAGAACACAGGCAGGTTAACCCGCCTGCTCCTGTTTTCTGCTTCCTGCTCCCGATCGGCGGGCGACCAAATTCCCACCGACGGCATCTACATGCCTACGGTGATTTTGCAGAAAACTTCGTCCGGCGCCCTGCGTACATTCAAAAGGTTTGGTGCTTCATGTTATTCTGACGTCCCCCGTGTTTCCAACCGAAACCCGGACTGACGGTCAGAACCCGCGAGATACAGGTTTTTTAGGAGGGTTGCGTGAGAAAAAGGTCTTTTGCCCCGGGAATAGTACTCCTCGTTATTGCCCTGGCACTCCCTGCGTTGATTATCGCCCAGCAAAGTAGATCCGCCCGCCGGACAGCAAGCCCCGATCGTTCAGCGGCAGGAGGAACTTCACCCGGCAAGGCCAGTCCATCGGGGTCAGCGATCAAGAGCGATCTTGCCGAAGCACTGGCAGTAATCCAGTCGAACCACATTGACGGGCGTAAACTGGATTACAACTCAATCTTCAAATCGTCGATCAGCGGGATGCTGAGCGTCCTCGATCCACACTCGACCTATTTCGATCCAATTGAATATGCATCGTTCCGTACCGAGCAACGCTCGGAATACTTCGGAATTGGCGCGACTATCGAAGATCTGCGCGAAGGTAATGACGTTAATACTTACATCCGCGCTACTTTCCCGGGTTCCCCTGCTCACCGCGCCGGTCTGCGGTACGGCGATCGCATTCTCGCGGTTGACGGCAACTCGATGAAGGGCAAGACCTACCCGGAAGTGCGCAAGTTTCTGCTCGGACCACGGGACACAACGGTCAAAGTCACAGTCGAGCACCCAGGCACGAAACAGTCTGAAACCGTCAACATCGTTCGCGACGCAGTTTCGCTGCCTTCAATTGCACAGGCTTACATGCTTCGTCCGGGAGTTGGCTACGTAGCGATGACGGGTGGTTTCAACCTCACCACTGCCGACGAATTCGAAGTCGCTCTCAAGCAGTTGCACAGCAAAGGCATGAACATGCTTGTGCTGGATCTGCGTGGAAACCGTGGCGGACTACTGATTCAAGCCGTTCGCGTTGCGAATACGTTTTTGCAGCGCGGTCAGATGATTGTTACGCAGAAGGGTCGGTTCCGCGACAGTTCGCAGTCGTACGCGGCCGTGAACGAGAGTCCTGACAGCGTTCCAGTAGTTGTGCTGGTCAACGGTGATACGGCGTCGGCCGCTGAGATCGTCGCCGGTGCTTTGCAGGATCACGATCGCGCGCTTATCGTCGGTGAAACGACATTCGGCAAAGGTCTCGTACAGTTTCCATTCCAGTTGGATTACGACTCGGCTCTGTTGCTGACGATTGCCAAGTACTTCACGCCATCGGGTCGTTTGATCCAGCGTGACTACTCAAACGGTGGTTTTTATAACTACTACTTCCCAGGCGGCCTGGCAGCAGAGAAAAACAATCAGACTAGTCCGCAAACCGGTCCCGAAAGCCATACCGACACCGGTCGTGCCGTTTACGGCGGCGGCGGAATTTCACCGGACGAAACAATTAAGCCGGGCCTGATCTCTGCAAGTGAACGACACCTTCGCGATGTGCTCTTCGCGTTTTCGCTCGAATTGACATCCGGTCGCGTCCCCGGTTTTGAGTCTTACACGATTCAGCGCGGCATTGAATTCGATCACGATCTGGCGAACGAGGACTATCCCATCACGGATGCCCTCTTTAAGGAAGTGAAGAAGTTCGCGGCAAGCAAGTCGATTTTCAAGGTCACTCCGGACCAGCTCGACAAATCGCGCACGTACGCCGAACGCCAGTTGCGCTACAACATCTTGTCGGCAGCGTACGGTTACCGAGTTGCAACGCAGGTCTTTAACGACGCCGATCCACAAATTGGACGCGCAGTCGACGTCATGCCTCGCGCTCGTGAGCTGGCTTTGGCTGCCAGCAGAGCTCGGGCTCGCGGATAACCAGATAAAGCCATCCACAGATTACGCGGAGTCGGTGTAATCTGTGGATGGTCTTCATGCAGATCCTCGTCATCATCAACAACAGCGCCGCCAAGGCGCGACGTGTTTGGCCCACCATCCGAAAAGAGCTCGATGCCGCCGGTGTTGAGTTTCAGGCATACGAAACAAAATCACCCGGTGATGCCACGTTAAGAACGCGTGCGGCTTTGAGCACAGGCACGGAATCGATCGTCGTCGTGGGCGGCGACGGCACCCTCAGCGAAGCAGCCGAGGGATTCTTCGAGTTGAACGACGATCTCGACGTGCTTCCAAACGCGATCAATCCCTCAGCAACACTCGCAATTCTGCCTGCCGGAACGGGTAACGACTTTGCACGTGGTTTGCGCGGCCGTCGTGCGTCACTGCCAACCTGGGTCGACACGGTTATCGCGCATGCTCATGGAGAAAACACTCAGCAGGTGCAAACAGTCGACGTTCTTTACGGGCGTTGCAATGGATACGAAAAACCATTTATCTGCCTCAATGCTTCAACAATGGGTATCGGTGGTGAAACGGCTGGGCGTGTCGCCGCGCAAGGCAAGTTTATGCGCAACTTCTCCGGTGAGTTCCGTTTCGTGTTTGCTGCTGTGGGAGCGTTGGCGGCGTGGCGTGAGCGACGTGTGATCGTGACAGTCGACGGCCGCACAATCGCAGATGGACCAATGAATCTTGTTGCGGTTGCGAACGCTCTCTACGCTGGTGGCGGAATGATGTTGTCGCCAGACGCGCGTCTCGACGATGGCCAGTTGGATGTGATAACTGCCTCCGGTCTGTCGCGCACAAATGTCGTCACAGAGCTTTCGCGCATACACACTGGCGGTCATGTCAATAATCCGAAAGTCACGATCACGCAAGGGAAGATCGCGAGAATCGAAACGTTGATGTTGCAGGATGCGATGCCGTTGGAGGCTGATGGAAACGTTCGTGGAGTAACGCCGGTGCAGTTTCAGGTGTTGCCGGGGGTGTTGCGGTTTGTGGTTTGATTTTCCATCGCTTCGATCTTCGCGACGCGACGGCGGTGTCGTTCTTCGCCGGTGAAGCTTGCGGCAACGAACGCGCGAACGATGTCGAGCGCCAGCTCAGCTCCTACCACGCGTGCTCCCAGACACAAGACATTGCAGTCGTCGTGCTCGCGTGATTGATGTGCGGAGTACGTATCGCCGCAAAGTGCTGCGCGAATGCCGCGCACTTTGTTTGCGGCTACCGCGGCGCCAACACCGCTGCCGCAAACAAGTATTCCAATTTCAGCAACGCCGTTCTGTACAGCCTCGCCTATCAGTTTCGCGTAATCGGGGTAATCGTCAGGAAGAGAGCCGTCGTGCGTGCCGAAGTCGATCAGATCGTACCCAGCTTGTTTGAGTTCCTCGATGACGCGCTCGTTGAGAGGATAGCCGGCATGATCCGCACCGATTGCTATACGCATCTTGTTAATCCTGTCCCAATATTTACACCAGCGCCCCAGCCCGACTAACAACATTCTCAACGTTGAACCCCAAATTCTTCAACGCGACGTCTCCCGGCGCTGAAGCCCCAAAACGATCGAGACAAATCACATCACCCGCCGATCCGACGTACCGATCCCAACCCTGACGCACACCGGCTTCAATCGCAAGTCGCGCCGTCACTGCCGGCAACAAAACCTCATTCCGGTAATCCGAAGATTGCTCCTCGAACAACTCCCAGCACGGTAACGACACCACACGCGTTGGCACGCCTTCACCCTGCAATTTTTCTCGCGCCTCCATCGCCAACGCGACTTCAGATCCGGTTGCAATCAAAATCAGTTTCGGTGTAATGACACTTCCCTCGGCCTCCGCATCAGCCAAAACATAACCACCACGCCGCAACCCATCTGCCTTTGCAAAACGCTTGCGATCGATCACCGGCACCTTTTGTCTCGTAAGCGCGAGCGCCGTCGGCGCCGAACGTCGGAGAATTGCGATTCGCCAGGCCTCACTCACCTCCGCCGAATCAGCCGGACGAATCACAAACAGGTGCGGGATAGCTCGCAAGGCCGCCAAATGTTCGATTGGCTGATGTGTTGGTCCATCTTCACCCAGTCCAACCGAGTCGTGCGTGAAAACATAAATCACCTGGACTTCCGACAACGCCGCCAAACGAATCGCCGGTCGCATGTAGTCGGAGAAGGTCATGAACGTTCCACCATACGGAATCAAACCACCGTTCAGAGAGATCCCCGTTAACGTCGAACCCATCGCATGCTCGCGCACACCGAAGTGGAAGATGCGACCGTCGTAAGTTCCAGCCTCAAAACTGTGACTCGACTTAATGTCGGTATTATTCGAAACACCGAGATCCGCCGACCCTCCAATGAGCATTGGCAACACCGGCGCCAGTGCATTAATCACTTCACCACTCGCCACACGCGTCGCTACCGGTTTCGGATCTTCGAATTTGGGCAGATGATCTTCCCAATCCGCAGGCAGTTCGCCACTCATCGTGGCGCGCCACATTTCACCTTGCTGAGGATTCGCTTCGGTATATTTTTCAACCAGTGCCCGCCAGTCAGCTTCCAGCTGCTCGCCATGTGAAACAGCTTCACGGAAGTGCGCAAGGGCGTCTTCCGGGATGTAAAACTCCTTATCCTCCGGCCAGCCGAGGTGTCGCTTCGTTTCGCGAACCGCTTCTTCGCCCGGTGCATCGCTGTGAGCTTTACGTGTGCCCTGCGTTGGCATCCCGAATCCGATGACGGTCTTGACAGAAATCAAACTGGGCTTGTCGGTGACGGACTGCGCCGCGCGAATCGCTTCCTCGATTGCGTCGAGATCGTTTCCGTCTGTGACGGTCTGTGTGTGCCAGCCATATGCTTCAAAACGTTTCGGCACGTCTTCACTAAACGCGAGATTTGTAAAACCTTCGATCGTGACGTGATTGTCGTCGTAGAGATAGATCAACTTACCGAGTTTGAGATGACCGGCGAGTGACGCCGCTTCGGCAGCGACGCCTTCCATCAGATCGCCGTCTGAAACAATCGCGTAAACGTAATGATCGATGATCGGAAAAGCGTCTTTGTTGAATAGCGCCGCGAGGTGTGCCGCGCCCATTGCCATACCGACTCCGTTTGCGAAGCCCTGGCCCAAGGGGCCGGTTGTGATTTCGACACCCGGCGTGAGTCCGTACTCGGGATGGCCCGGCGTTTTCGATCCCCATTGACGGAAGTTCTTCAGCTCATCAAGCGAGAGATCGTAACCGGTCAAGTGAAGCAGCGAATAGATCAACATTGAGCCGTGACCGGCCGAAAGCAGAAATCGATCGCGATTCTCCCACTTCGGATTTCGCGGGTTGTGTCGCAGAAAACGCGTCCAGAGAACGTACGCCATGGGCGCGGCGCCGAGTGGTAACCCGGGATGGCCTGATTCTGCCTTCTGGACGGCGTCGATCGTTAAGGCACGGATCGTGTTGATGCACAACTGATCGAGTTCGGGTGTGGTGTTGGAGTTTTCTTTCTGCACTGGCGCGCTCATTTGGTTTCCTTGTTTAGCCACAAAAAGGAGTAAGAAGGGTTTGGCCACAAAAAGGCACAAAAAACACAAAAGATGAATTCTTTAACGAAGCTCGCTGGAACGAAGCTGGCTGGAACGAAGCTGGCTGGAACGAAGCTCGCTCGAATGAAGCTCGCTGGAACGAAGCTCGCAGGAATGAAGCTGGCTGGAATGAAGCTGGCTGGCGCTACCATTTTGTATTTCTTTACCGTTTTGTGTTTTTTGTGCCTTTTTGGGTTATCTGAAAATTTTCTCATAGAGCTCTTCCTGGCGTGCGAGTCCCCGACTGTAACGAGCGTGTCGCGTCATGTCAGGCTCGAACACCTCGTCAACGGCGAATAAATCTTCCTCAATGTTTGCTATTTTGCCCACCGCCTCCAGCGCAAGCAAGGCAGCACCCCGGCTCGATGCTTCCGCGGCTCCGCCAAGCATCAACGGCCGGCCTAAAACATCAGCAATGATCTGCAACCATGCGGGCGAAGATCGCAGGGCATTCCCTGACGCAGCGATCATGGCGTTAGGCGCGATGCGATCGAGAGCGCGCGCGATTAACGCAAAACGATAAGCAATCGATTCGAGTACCGCACGTGCAATTTCGACGGGCGTTGTCTGTTGTTTCAATCCAAAGATTCCGCCGCGCGCTTCAGCGAGCCATCCAGTGCTTCGCTCACCTGACCAGAATGGCAGCACAGTCAGTCCATGACTATCAGGTTCGAGAGCTGCAATCTCCTGCTGCAACGACGCACGATCTTCAGCAAGGTTCAACGACTCAATGATCCACTGCACAAGCCCGCCACCGTCCGACAGCGCTCCACCCACTGCTACACGTCGCTGGCAAGCTCGATAACTCCATAGTCCGGGCGCAAGTTTTTCCGGAGGCTCACCAGCAAAGACAACTCGCATCGCCCCAGACGTTCCCACCATTAACGCAATTTTGTCTTTCGTACTACAGCCGGCGCCGATGTTGTTTGCAGCACCATCACCAACGACGCTCACGAGTCGCGCTTCAGCGAGCGCAGGCCAACGCTCTGCGAACACCTCCGATAGAGGCGCGTTGGTTTGCGTTTTGACCTCGGGCAACATATCAGGAGAAATACCAATCTCCGCAACAAAATCCCAATCCCAGTCGCAGTCTTGCTGATTGAAAATACCGGTGGCGGACGCCATCGAAACAGAGGTCGAGTTTTCGTCGAAGAGACGCAGACAAAGATACTCGGCAAATCCCAGCCAGCAACGCGTGCTACGAAACTTGTCTGAGTGTTCGCTTGCCAGCCAACGAAGTTTTGCGGGCCAGTAACTCGGATGGAAGCGGCAACCCGTGCGGGCATGAATCTCAGCTTCATCGAAACCCTGGCGCAGGTCTTTTGCGAACGACGCGGCGCGGGTGTCGGCCCAGGTTAAGACTTGAGTGGTCGGAAGTCCGGCCGAGTCAATTCCGATCAGGCTGTGCCAAAAAGCAGAAATGGCTACGAAGTCAATCTGCGCAGCGGAGTGAAAGTGGTAAGTTAATAACTCATCGACAGTTTTCACAACCTCATCGACGAGTAGATCCGGATCGAGTTCGGCGAAGTCTGACAGTGTCGTGCTGCGTCTACTGCGAACCTGCGCGCCCGGCACTTCATTGCCGCGCTCATCAAAAAGCGCCGCGCGTACTCCTGACGTGCCGACGTCGATGCTGAGTAAAAGCGAAGGCTTAGTGCCTGCCATTACTGACACGATGTTTGGCGCCGGCTCAACTTCGTCAATCACGTCATCGAGCACACTGCTCATTCGTTTATTAGAAGAGCTATGTTGGACAAGATGTCTAACTACTTAACCGTCTTCCCTACGAACGCAACGAAATCCCTAACATCCTCTTCCGTCGTATCAAACGACGCCATCAACCGCACTTCAGAGATCTCTTCATTCCAAACGTAGAAGAAGTATCTCTTCTGCAACGACGGCACGTACTTCCTCGGAATCACTGCGAAGACTCCGTTCGCTTCAACCGGCTGTGTCAGCTTTATCTGCGGTAACTTCGCGAGTTCACTGCCCAACAACTGCGCCATTCGATTCGCATGCGCAGCCCCGCGTCGCCATACCTCACCCGAAAGAAGCGCCTCAAATTGCGCTGAGATAAATCGCATCTTCGACGGCAGGTGCATTCCCTGCTTGCGAATGAACTTGAAATCTGCCGCACGCTTTTTATCAAAGAAAACTACCGCTTCGCCGTACATCATGCCGTTCTTCGTACCACCGAAGGAAAGCACATCGACACCAACATCCGCCGTAATCTCTTTCAACGTCGCTTCGAGACTCACTGCCGCATTCGAGAGACGCGCCCCATCAACGTGAAGCAACATGCCGTTGTCGTGCGCGAATCCGGCAAGCGTCTTCAACTCTTTCTTTGTGTAGACGGTGCCCATCTCCGTGGCCTGTGAGATGGTGATCACGCCGGGCTGTACGTGATGCTCGACGCCGATGCCATGCAACAGTGGTTTGACTTGTTCGACGCGAAGCTTGCCGTCGGGTGTTTTAATCGTGATGAGTTTGCAGCCGGTAAACTTCTCCGGCGCGCCACATTCATCAACGTTCACGTGCGCGGTCTCGGCGCAGAAAATCGATTGATAGGATTTGGTGATCGCCTTCAGACCGAGAACATTCGCGCCGGTGCCACCAAAGACAAAATAGACAGCTACGTCTCTGCCAAAATGTTTCTGAAACAGCTTCGTCGCGCGAGCCGTGAACGGGTCGTCGCCATAGGCAACAACGTGTCCATCGTTTGCGGCTTTGACCGCCTCGATGACTTCCGGATGAACACCCGCATTGTTGTCGCTCGCGAAACTGCGCTTGCTCATACTTTCCCTGCTTTGAAATCTCGCGCGATCTCACGCGCCGCATTTGCGCCGGGCAATCCCGTGAGACCACCTCCCGGATGCGTGCCTGCACCACACAGGTAGAGTCGCTTGAGCGGCGTTCGATATTGCGCCCAGCCGATCAACGGTCGAAAAGTGAAGAACTGATCGAGCGTTTGTTCGCCGTGATGAATGTGTCCACCGCTGAGACCGAACTCCTGCTCGAGGTCCACCGGCGTGATCACCTGCGCAGCAAGAATCAAATCGCGGAAACCGGTCGCATACGCATCAAGCTTATCGAAGACCTTATTTGCAAACTCTTCACCGCGTGTGGTCCAGTCGCCTTGCTTCAGTTTGTAAGGCGCAAACTGCACGTGGACTGACATCACGTGTTTGCCCGACGGCGCGAGTGAAGAATCACCAAGCGAGGGGATGTTGATATCGAGATAAGGCTCCGACGAGAACTCGCCATACTTCGAAGCATCAAAAGCACGTTCGAGATAATCAATCTCATGACCGATGTGAATGCGGCCCGAGAGTTTCGACGTTGCTTCGCTGCTAGTCACACCGCGAAACTCCGGCAAGCCTGAAAGAGCGAGATTGATCTTCGCAACCACGCCTGGCGCACGATAGTTGCGCATCTTCAGAAGGAAGTTGGGCTCAAGGTCGATCGGATCGACCAGATTCAGAAATGTCGTGCGTGGATCCGCATTCGAAACTACGACTCGCGACTCGATCTCCTCGCCGCCGTCGAGCACCACTTTCGGTTTGTCGCCATAAACGCCGCTAATCCGCGAGACTTGCGCCGATGTGCGAATCTCGACGCCTGCAGCTTTCGCCGCGTTCGCGAGCGCTTGAGTCAAACCACCCATGCCGCCTTTGGGATAAGACGAAGGGGCGATCGCGCTGCCATCCATCGCCGCTTGCCACAACAACCCGAGACTTGTGCCTGCCGACCATGGGCCGGCAAATGCTCCATGAATCCCGCGCGCTGCAACAGTTGCCCGCAATAGTTCTGTCTCAAACCACTCGCTGACAAGATCGGCCACCGCCATCGGTCCCCAACGCAGCAGGCGATATTCGTCTTTCTTACCGAGACCTCGAAACGCAAGCCCGACTTTTCCGAGTTGCCAAAGGTCGGTCGGAGTCGGTTGGTCAATCGAAGGCGGAGTCATCGAGACTAATGGCGCAAGTACACGGCCAATACGTTGGAAGCTGTTAACGAACTCCGGAAACGCGCGCGCGTCGTTTGCAGAAAATTTTTCGATCTCGGTGACGGTTGCAGCAACATCGTTGTAGATACAAAGCGACCGGCCGTCAGGAGAGAGTGCGAGCACACGCGTTTCCGGTGTGATCATCTCCAGCCCATGACGCGACAGATTCAGATCGTCAGCGACTTGAGCTGAAAGCGGACCGGCGGCATGGTCCAATGTCGAACAGCGGAAACCTGGATGCAGCTCTTCAGTGACCGCGCCGCCACCGACAACCTCCCGCCTTTCGAGCACAAGCGTCTTCAGCCCACTCTTCGCCAGGTAACACGCGGCAATTAGACCATTATGACCACCGCCAATGATTGTGACGTCGTATGTCATCATTTAGTTATTAACCGCAGATGAACGCAGATCTGCATTCATCTGCGGCTAAAAATCTTTCAGCAATTGCAGTGCAGCGTTTCGTCCCGGTGCGCCCATGATCCCACCGCCCGGATGCGTGGCGGAGCCGCACATGTAGAGATTCTTGATCGGTGTCCGATATTGAGCCCATCCCGGCGCCGGTCGCAGGAAGAAGAGCTGTTCCAGTGTCAACTCGCCCTGGAAAATATTTCCTTCCGACAAACCAAAGTCGCGTTCGAGGTCGAGCGGCGTCACAACCTGGCGATCCCGAATAAGCTCCCTGATGTTTGGCGCATGTTCGGCAATCGTGTCAACTACTGTGTCGCCAAACTCTTCCCGTTTCTCGTCCCAGGAACCTTCCTTTAAGTTGTATGGCGCGTACTGCACAAAACACGACATCACGTGTTTCCCCGGCGGCGCCACAGACGGATCGGTGAGACTCGGAATCACCATGTCGATGTAAGGACGTCGCGAAAAACGTCCGTACTTTGCCTCGTCGTAAGCGCGTTCCATGTAATCGACACTCGGTGAAATCGAAATCGCGCCACGAAGATGCGCGCCTGGACCAGGCAGTGACTTGAAGTTCGGCAGGCCATCAAGCGCGAGATTCACTTTTCCTGACGAGCCGCGATACTTGTACCGCTTCAGGTCCACGCAAAAGTCATCGGGCAGGTGTTCCTCGCCAATCATCTTCATGAACGTCAAACGGGGATCGACGCTCGATGAAACAACCTCGGCGTGTATCTCGTCGCCGTTTTCGAGCACGACTCCGGTAGCGCGTCCATTACGCAGGAGGATTTTTGCAATCGGCGCCTCGGTGCGAATCTCAACGCCGGCTTCGCGTGCGGCATCGGCAATCGCGTTTGAGATCGCGCCCGTGCCACCGCGGGCGAATCCCCACGAACGAAATGCGCCGTCAATCTCGCCCATGTAGTGATGCAACAGCACGTACGCCGTTCCCGGTGAACGCACACCAAGAAAAGTGCCGATGATCCCTGACGCTGACATCGTCGCTTTGAGCACGTCCGTCTCGAACCACTGATCGAGAAAGTCGACCGCGCTCATCGTCATCAACTGCACCTGGTTGTACTTGTCTTCATCGGAAAGTTTTTGAAAGCGGCGGCCCAAAAACGCAAGATTCCTCCAACCGCGCGGATCGAGTGAAGTCGGATCGGGAGGCGTCATGCTCATGATCGGCTTCACGAAGTGGGCCATCTCGATCATCGCCCTGCCGTATTCGTCGTAGGCTTCGGCGTCCAGACGTGAGTGACGTGCAATCTCACGACGCGTGCGCGCGTGATCGTTAACACGCCAGAGATAGTCGCCGTTCGGCATCGGAGTAAAAGTGCCGTCGAGCGGAAGAATCTCGAGACCGTGACGCGGCAGATCGAGCTCGCGAATGATTTCGGGTCTCAACAGGGAGACTACATAAGAGCAGACTGAGAATTTGAAGCCCGGGAAGACTTCTTCAGTAACCGCTGCGCCGCCGAGCACGTGTCGTCGCTCGAGCACAAGAACTTTTTTGCCGGCACGCGCGAGATACGCCGCATTCACCAGACCGTTATGACCGCCCCCGATTACGACGACGTCGTATTTACTATTCATACTTTATGTTTCGGAACTCTTGCCGCAAGCGCGTTAGGATACTTATAATCGCTCGCCCTGACAAATCCGGACTAAAAACAAACTTCAATGCCTATCGGAACCGCTTTTCACGAACGAACATTACCGCTCTGCGAAAGTCTTAACTACCGCGAGTGGTCTGGTTACTATGCGGTCAGTTCTTACGAACCGCATCACGAACACGAGTACAACGCGATCCGCAATGCTGCGGCATTGATCGATATTTCTCCGTTGTTCAAATACCGGCTAACCGGTAAAGACGCTACGCGACTCGTTGACCGCATCATCACTCGCGATATGCGAAAAGTGTCTGTGGGCCAGGTGGTCTATACACCGTGGTGCGACGAACGCGGTAAAGTGATCGACGACGGCACAGTTTCGCGTCTCGAAGAGAATACCTATCGCTGGACCGCAGCCGATCCGAGTTTGCGCTGGTTTACGCAGAACGCCGCAGGCATGGACGTGCAGATCGAAGACATTTCGGAAAGTGTTTCCGCGCTCGCCTTGCAGGGTCCAACTTCTGGCCGCCTGCTCAAGAGTCTCGTACAGGACGCAGACATCGCGGGTCTCAAATACTTTCGTGTGACAAAAGGAACTATCGCGGGTGTGCCGGTTGAGATTTCGCGCACGGGCTACACGGGCGATCTGGGTTATGAACTCTGGATCGCTTCGGACGATGCTCTCAAAGTTTGGGACGCGCTGATGACGAACGGTCGCGCCTTCGATATTCATCCCGCCGGAATGCTCGCGCTCGATGTAGCGCGGGTGGAAGCCGGACTGTTGCTGATCGACGTCGATTTCAACAGCAGCAAGAAAGCCCTCGTTGACGAACAACGCTACTCGCCATTTGAAATGGGACTCAGCCGTTTGGTGAATCTGGATAAGAATCGTTTTGTTGGCCAGGCGGCTTTGATCGAAGAACAAAAACGCGGTCACGCGCGGGAGATTGTGGGCCTTGAGATCGACTGGCCACAGGTAGAGAGTCTCTACGAGCAGGTCGGATTGCCGCCGGCAGTTTCACCGATCGCATCACGCGTCGCTGTCCCTGTGTTCAAAGAAGGCATTCAGGTTGGCAAAGCCACAACGACGACATGGTCGCCGACCTTGAAGCGGATGATTGCACTTGCCACGGTCAATCGCGCTTACACGCGCCCCGGAACACGGCTGCAATTCGAGATCACAGTTGAAGCCGTTCGCCATCACGTGCGTGCCACCGTCGTAAAAACGCCTTTCTTCAATCCCAAACGAAAGACGGCAACACCTGTCGCATGAAAGCTCAATTGAAGGAGATCGTCGATCAATACGATCCGAGTCTCGCGCTCGATCTCGCATCGACGATTCCTTCGTCGTGGTACATCGACAAAGACTTCTATCAACTCGAACTCGAAACTGTTTTCTCGCAATCGTGGCAACTCGCGGCACGAGCAGACCAGATACGAGAGCCGGGCAAGTACGTCACGACAGATGTCGCCGGCGAGCCTGTAGTAATCGTCCGCGGAAACGATCGCTTGCTGCGTGGTTTTTTCAACGTGTGCCGTCATCACGCTGCGGCGGTAATGACTGAGCCCGAAGGCAAAGCAGCGCAACTTCGCTGTCCGTACCATGGCTGGACTTATTCGCTGGAAGGCGAATTGAAAGGCACTCCGGATTTTTCAGGCGTCTGTGATTTCGATCGCGCGAGCAATGGACTCGTTTCGCTGGAGATTGCGGAGTGGGAAAACTGGGTATTCGTTAAAGCAATTCAGAACGTGCCGGAGTCGCTGGAAGAGTTTCTCGGTGAAGACTTGCTGGAGCAAACGAAGCCGCTGCGGTTAACTGACCTTCATTGGTTTGAGCGTCGTCACTATCACTTCGACTGCAATTGGAAGGTGTTTGTCGATAACTATCTTGACGGCGGTTATCACGTTCCTCACCTGCACAAGGGTCTCGACAGCGTGCTCGATTACAGTAACTACATGATCGAGAACGGCGACCACTATTGTCTGCAGTGGAGTCCGATTGTTAGCGAGGGCGCTGAAAAGCAGACTGGCGCCGTGAGAAAAGGCGATCGGGCGCTCTATTACTGGATTTATCCAAACTTCATGATCAACTGGTATGACGGCGTGATGGATACAAATCTTGTCATCCCGCGCGGTGTGGACCAGACAGAAGTGGTTTTCGATTTTTACTTTCCCGATGTGTCGAGCGAAGAGGCGCGCGCGCGTAATCATGCGAGTGTCGAGGTAGGTCAGCGGATTCAGGATGAAGATGTGGCGATTTGCAAGTCAGTGCAACGCGGGTTGAATTCGCGCGCGTATCACGCTGGAAGACTCTCCGTGAGACGCGAGGCAGGCGAGCATCTATTTCATCGTTTGCTACATAGAGATGTGAGTAGATCCCCTTAAATGAAAACTCAAGGCCATTTGCTGCGCGTGCTCGGAGTGGGATTTGGTCTCGCCGTCATCATCGGCAATACGATCGGCGCCGGAATTTTTCGCGCGCCCGGAACGATTGCCGAACAATTACCTGCACCTACACCTTTCCTCCTCGTCTGGATTGCCGGCGGGCTTTACGCGTTTCTAGGGGCGCTCTCTCTCGCCGAGCTCGGCACGATGCTACCGCGTTCGGGCGGTCAGTACGTGTTTTCACGTTACGCGCTAGGCGAATATGCGGGCTTCATTGTCGGTTGGAGTGACTGGATCTCATCATGCGGTTCGACCGCTGCTGTGGCTCTTGTGATCGGCACATTTGCCGGCGCGCTTTTTCCCGCATTGAGCGGGAAAGCCGTGCTCGTCGCGGCCGCAGTGGCGATCATCTTTGCGTTGCTGCAGTGGCGTGGAATTGTTTGGGGCAGCAACATTCAAAACACGACCAGCTTACTCAAGGCGCTCGCCTTTCTCGCTTTGATCGTCGCCGCGTTTCTGTTTGGTGGAGGAGGCTCATTTACGAGTTCACAAACAGTAGCGGCGCCCGTCATCACAATGGCGGCGATCGTCGTTTCGCTGCAATCCGCCATCTACACCTACGATGGCTGGTCCGGTGTAATCTATTTCTCCGAAGAAGTTGAGAATCCCCAACGCAACATTCCGCGTTCGCTATTCGGCGGCGTAGTCGCGATCGCGGCTATCTATCTGCTGGTTAACGTGGCGCTGCTTTATGTGTTGCCGATATCGCAGATCGCGGGAAAGGAATTTGCTGCGGGTGAAGCAGCAAATGCGATCTTCGGACGTTATGGCGACACGATCTTTCGTTGTCTTACGATCGTGTCGATGCTGAGTGGCATCAACGCGCTGCACCTGATGGCAACACGCGTTGTATTCGCGATGGGCCGGGATGGTCTATTCACGAGCAAGGCGGCGGTTGTCAACAAAGGCGGCACTCCAACTGTCTCTCTTTTTCTCAGCGCCGTCGTTGCGCTGCTGTTCATCGTGTTTGGTGAGAAGTTCGAGACTGTGATCACAGTGCTCGCGTTCTTCTTTGTCGTTAATTACATCCTGTCGTTTGTTTCCCTCTTCGTTTTGCGGCATCGCGAACCCGAGAAGCCACGGCCTTATCGAGCGTGGGGTTATCCGGTGACGCCCGCGCTCGCGTTGATCGGATCTGTGTTGTTTCTTGCGGGTGCGGTCCGGGCCGATACCAGGAACAGTGTCTACGCGCTGGTGTTGTTGGCGGTGAGTTACCCGGTGTTTCGCTTGATGAAACTATTTAGTTAGACAGGATTCTTATCACGATGAACAGGATGGACCACGACGCGACAGCCTTCGTTGTCGACGTCAAGAATTCTCACAGTGGATTCGACTCGGAAACAACTCGCGATCCGCGCGCCGATCTCTTCTTCGTTACTATAAACCAGGGCAACGATACTGGGACCAGCACCGCTCAACGCGACGCCGAGCAGGCCCTCCATGCGCGGCAGTGCGAGCGCTTCGGCGAGTCCGGGGACGAGTGATTCTCGCTGCGGTTGGTGCAATCGGTCGCGCATTGCTTCCCAGAGCAAGTCATAACGTTGTTGCGCGATTGCGGCAGTAAAGAGTGCCGTGCGCTGCAGGTTATAGACGGCGTCAACGCGGCTCACGGTTCGCGGCAACGCGGCGCGAGCGACGTGTGTTGGCAGTTGCGCGTGCGGTGAAACAACCACCACGCGAATTTGCGAGGACCAGTCGAACTTCACTGCAAACACCGCTTGATCGTCGTAAGTACAGCTCGCGAGAAAGCCGCCGTAAAGCGAAGCAGCGACGTTGTCAGGGTGACCTTCAAACTCGGTGGCGTAGTTCAGTATCGTTTCATCCGCGATCTCTTTTCCGGTAATCAAGCCGGCAACTTTGATCCCGGCGACGATTGCGGCCGCGCTGCTGCCAAGGCCGCTTGCGAGTGGAATTTCGTTGTGCACGATTAATTCGACCGACGGCAGCGTGGTTCCCTCGCGTCGCGCCGCAAAAGACATCGCGCGATAGATCAGGTTTACGGCGTTACGAGGCAGCGCTTCGTTTTCTTTTGCGCCGGTAGTGGTGATACGACATGGCTCGGATCCCTCGGGACCAACCGTGGCGCGCACTGTGAGATACAACTTCAGCGCCAGGCCAAAGCAGTCAAAGCCTGGGCCAAGATTTGAAGTTGATGCTGGAACACGTACTGCGAATGTCATTTTTTTAGACAGGATTCACAGGATGTTTCAGGATAAACATGTAAATCCTGACATCCTGTTACATCCTGCCAACCCTGTCCAACAACACTTCCCGAATGGCGTCCGCAGAGCCCGCAACACGGATCGGAGCATTCGCAAATCTGCTCTCAAGCTTGCGGCTTTCAGGGTCTGTCAGCGTTTGATTGTGATACTTGATCACGTAATCAGTGTCTTTCAACACATGACCAGTCAACACTGCTACAACTGTCTCACTCTCTTTAATCGCGCCATCACCAATGAGCTTACGAATCCCGGCAACAGTCGTCGCTGATGCTGGTTCGCAACCAATTCCGTCACGCCCGATAATTGCTTTCGCATCTGCAATCTCCTGCTCAGTCACCGTTATCACGCTGCCACCCGTCTCATTTACCGCCCGCCACGCTTTCTGCCAGGACACCGGCGCCCCGATCTTGATCGCTGACGCCAACGTCGTCGGATGCTCTTCGTTCACAAACGACCTATGATCCTCATCGGCATAGAAACGCGCGAACGGCGCAGCGCCTTCGGCTTGAACCACAGTGATTTTTGGTTGCCTCTCGATCAGTCCACTTCGCAACAACTCGCGAAAGCCCTTCCCAAACGCCGAACTATTCCCAAGATTTCCGCCCGGTAACACAAGATGATCCGGCACTTGCCACTCGAACTGTTCGGCGAGTTCAAACGCAACCGTCTTCTGCCCTTCGATCCGAAACGGATTGATCGAGTTAACCAAATAGATCGATTCGTCCTCTGCCAACTCGCGAATCACATTCATCGAAGCGTCGAAGTTCCCATCGATCTCAATCACCTTTGCACCATAGTCCAACGCTTGTGCCAGCTTCGCATGACTCACCTGCCCCGCTGGAACGATTATCGCGCACTGAAGATCTGCAAACGCTGCATAAGCGGCTAAACTCGCCGCAGTGTTGCCCGTGCTCGCGCAGACGACCAGACGCGCACCGAGTTTGCGCGCCTGTGTCACGGCGACAGTCATGCCTGTGTCTTTGAACGAACCCGTGGGATTGCAACCCTGATGCTTGAGTTTTAATTGAGGCAGCCCACAGTAGCCGGCAGAACGCGGCGCGTCGTAAAGCGGCGTGTTGCCTTCGCCAAGCGAAACTACGGCCGTGTCTTCGGGGAATGGCAGGAATTCACGGAAGCGCCAGACGCCGCTGCGATCGCGAGCGTCGAGGGATGTGCGTCGAGTTAACCAGAGATCTCGTAACGAGGCAGAATTGATCGAGATCGGCTCGCTTCGTTCCAGATCGAGCAACCCGCCGCAACGCGAGCACACATAAAGCCGAGCATCAAGACTGTATTCGGCGCGACACCCGGCAGAAATGCAACGTTGAAGATGATCGCTCAATGGGCGAGCATTATACGCTACAAAAAAGAAGCCGCAGATTACCCGGATAAACGCTGATCGGATCGGCGTTTATCTGCGTAATCTGCGGCTTCTTCTCTAAAAGTTAGAAACTGAACCTAATCTGCGCGTCGATGCGTCGGTTGTAAGCGGGGTTACCAAAACCAAAACCCCCGAAGCCGCCCGCGATCGAAGTTGATTGGCCAAACAACGACGAACCGAGGTTTCCGACCGGATTGCTCAGGTTCACGTGGTTCAAAATGTTGTTGAAGTTCAGTGAGAACGTCAGGTTGTAACGGCCGTTGCCGCCACCCTGCCCACCGAAACCGCCACCACCGCCGCCTGGTCCACCACCAAATCCACCACGGCCGCCACCACCACCGCCGCCACCTGGACCACCGGCGCCAGGAGCACCTCCGCGGGCCCCGCCACCCATTATCGTGTTGCGCTGTCCGTCACGCTGCGGATTCTGTTGGTCCTGCTGCTGACGATTGTTGGCGTTCGAGCCGCGGCCCTCGGAACCAAAACTCCACGTTTTGCTGATCCGCATGTTGACGCTGATCGATCCCGGCCCTTCGCCGAAGTTACGCGGAATCATCACGTCGCCCGGAGCAAACGTGAGTTTGAAGTTGCCATAAGGAGTGCACCTGAAATTCACAGTGTCGGAACAGTTCGCACCGGCTGGTGCGAGCGCCGGGCGCTCGGTGTTCAACGTGTCGCCATTGATGTCGCGACCGAGCGTAATGTTGAATGGACGACCCGACTGTATGAAGACCAACGGATTCAAAGTGATTCCCCACGGCGCGCGGAAGTTGCCGTTCATCACAAAGCGATGCCTGATATCGTTCGAGGCGCGTCCGTACTCAGTGCTCAAGTCGTAAGGGTTAGCGGGGAGACTACCGGTACCGTCCGCATCACTGTTCGCTTTCGCAAAAACGTAATACGCGTTCAACGTCGCGTTGCGATGAAGGCGGCTGTTGAAGTTGACGATGAATTGATTCTGATTATAACGGCCGCTCGACTCGTATTCGAAAACGTTGCAACGAGTCGATGGATTGATCTCGGGGGGAATGAAATCGGCGCAATCCAACGGTCGAATCCCGCTCGCCGGCACGCCGGGAACAAACGTACCAGGCAGAGGCGCATTCAACGGTCGCGTGCGCAACACATGCAACGTGCGAACGTTGATGTAGCTGGTCGCGATCGTCAGATTGTGTGGCAACTGGCGCTCGACACTGATTACTGACTGCAAAGTGTAAGGCGCCTGCAAACCATCCGCCAGACGATAGACAGTGCCCGGTACGGCAAACTGGACCAACTGATCTGCCGTGGGAATAAGGGGGAAGAAATCCGGATTCTGCACGGTGAACTGCTGCTGGGAAACACCATTCAGCCGCAGCGCCGTCATCGTTAAATTCTCACTGATGCGCTCGTAGAAAACTCCATAGCCACCACGAATGACTGTCTTCGATTGCGGGCCACCCGGTTGCCATGCAAAGCCGACGCGTGGGCCAAAGTTGAAATTGCTGTCGACGTTCTTCTGGTTCTCGTAACGCAGACCGAGACTGACCGTGAGGTTCGGACGCATTTTCCAGTCGTCCTGAACGTAACCACCAACGTCCCACTGGCTCACTGCGGTCTCCGGATTACCTGCAGACAAACGAAACTGCGTTGCGCCACCGCCCAACGCGCGAATCTGCACGCCAGTTAGTCCCTGGCCCAAAAGAACCTGCGTGCGCCGGTAACGCTCGATACTGGTGATAATCTGCGTAGCGCCAGTAGGTTGATTGTTGGCATCGAGAACTGGTCCACGTTCACCACCGAAGAACGAGTAAGTGCCGCCAAAATTCTGCGGCGAGAACTGGTCGATGTTGACTCCACGCAAACGAGCGCCAACCTTCAACGAATGCGCGCCTTTTGCGAATGAAGTGTTGTTGCTCAGTTCCCAATCGTGGGTGATGCTATGTGATTGTCCAACCTGCGATCCGCCGCCCGTAAATGCTTCCGACACGTCGACGGTCGGAATCGAGTTATCGGCGTTCTGCGACGTCTGCTGTCGTTCAAAAGAGAAACGTGTTTCGTTAACTATAGTCTTGCTGATAATGGCTGTTTCAGTGAGCTGAATGCCCTGCTCGTTATTCTCACTGTCGTAGGCGCGTGAAGGCAGGGAGAAACCACCCACTCCTGTTACGCGAGTATTTTTCGCATAGTTATAGCGCGCGACGAGCGTGTGGTTTGCATTGATCTGGTAATCAATCCTGGGACTGAAAGACGTGCGGCGGCTCGGAATGGGAACGGTGTCGGAAAAGCCTACGATGTTGTTATTTGCGTCAAGCACCTGACCCACAACCAGCGTTTCGTCGTCTGTGTCGCGTTTATCAAAATCGACAAAGAACGACATTTTTCGCTTCATGATTGGGCCACCGAAATTGCCTCCATACTGGCGGGTCTGAATCGGTGGTCGCGAATCGGCAAATGGGTTGCGGGAGTTTAGGGCATCGTCGTTGAAGTTGAGCGAAACCTGCCCTCGATAACGATCGGAACCGGGGCGAGTCAGAATCTCGATGCGACCCATACCAAGACGATCGTATTCGGCGGAAAACGGATTTGAGTTGATACGGATTTCGCGAATCGATGCACGCGGAGGCAGGCGGCCACCAGTGAATCCATCAACGAAGATTTGACCTCCGTTTGGTCCAGCGGAAGGACCAGCGAGAGCTTGTAACGCCGCTGCGAGATCGTCCGGATCGTCCGGCAGGGCGTCGATGTCGTCGCCTTTCAAGACAACCGCGCCGGCGTTGTTTTCGGGTTCAGTGCTCAACTCTCGACTGTCGCTGGCGACGGTTACCTTCTGTTCTTCGATCGCGACTTTCAGAGTGATGTCGAATTGTGCTGCCTTGCCGGCAGTGACTTCGATATCGGGAGTTTCGGACATGGCAAAGCCCGCGTTGATGGCGCGGACCGTGTACTTGCCGGGTGCAAGACCATTGATCGTGTAAGAGCCGGAATCGTTTGTGACTACCGATTTCTCGACGCCTTTGGCGTCAATCACCGTCACACTCGCGCCGACTATTGCGCCACCCAATTCATCCAGCACCTGCCCACGCAAAGATCCAGGGCGTTGTTGCCCGAGCACAAGTCCTGGAATGCTTGCGCAAAGAGCAATTAACAACACGATTTTCTTCATTCCGAAGCTCCTTCGAACGCTTTCGCTTATTTGGCGTGGATAGAGTGCGTTACGCCCCAACTTGAGCCAGGATTGTATCGAAATTAGTCGTAAAGAGTCTGTCAATGGATTGTAAAGTTTTGTCAGTTCTGTGGAGTTTGCGGTTGACACTTCTTTACGGACGGAAATGGGCGATTATTGTAGGATTTCTCTCTGTGCAACCTCTGTGTGCTCTGTGTCTCTGTGGTGACTTTATCTTAGAACTCAATTAACCACAGAGGCGCAGAGCACACAGAGGTTGCACAGAGAAGCCCATATGTCATTCAATCTTGTCCAGAAGCAGCCAATGGAACGCGTCCTCGTAATTGATGACGATGTCGGCCTGTGCGAGTTGGTTGGCGAGTATCTTCAACCCGAAGGTTATACGGTTGAAGCGATTCACAACGGCGAACGCGGCATCGATCGAGCTCTGTCAGAAGAGCACGATCTGGTTGTGCTCGACGTGATGTTACCGGGCACGAACGGATTCGATGTGTTGCGGCGTATCAGAGCCCGTTCACGCATTCCTGTTTTGATGTTGACGGCAAGAGGCGACGATGTGGACCGCATAGTTGGTCTTGAAATCGGCGCCGACGATTATCTTCCAAAGCCATTTAACCCCCGTGAGCTGGTTGCTCGTATTCGCGCGGTATTGCGGCGCGCCCAGCCCGTTGAGTCAACTACTTCCTCGCGTGAAACCATTCGTGTCGGTGACATCGAAATGGACAGCAACACGCGCAATGTCCGCCGCTCGGGGGAAGTGGTTGAACTCACCGGAGTTGAATACGACCTGCTCGAAATTCTGCTGCGCAATGCTGGTCAAATAGTTAAGAGAGAAGATCTGGTTAAGGAAGTATTGGGCCGCGAACTGTCGCCATTCGATCGCAGCATCGACATGCACGTCAGCAATCTGCGCAAGAAGCTGGGCCACCAATTGAACGGTCTCGAACGAATCAAGACCATCCGCGGTGTGGGCTACATCTACGGCGCCACGACAGAGAAAGAGTGAGCCACAAAAAGGCACATAAGTCACATAAAAGAGGAAGAAAGAGTTTTACGTGACTTAAAGAGAATGAACGTGACTTTGGAGACGTTACGTGACTTTGGAGAGTGAACGTTACTCGACTTTGGAGACGGTACGTGACTTTGGAGGTAAAGAGGGGCGTTAAATGAACTGGGAGTGGTCAACAACCTGGCTGACTTTCCTCTTTTTGTGTTTTTTGTGCCTCTTTGTGGCTAAAACATTTCTTGTGCCTCTTTGTGGCTAAAAATGAAGATATCGTTTCGCAGTCTTTATCTAAAAATCTTTATCTGGTTCTGGCTCGCCATGATCATTATCAACGTCGTGTTGTTTGCGGCGTTCGCTCTCACGCGTCCAACACCGACAAGGAGGTCGTGGCGCGATCTGGCGCAGACTGGGCCAAACTCACAAAGGGCTGCTGAGATTTACGAGCAATCAGGACCGCAAGCGTTAAGTGCTGCCCTGCAAGCCACAGAAAAATCTTCTGGTGTTGGCGCGACTTTCTTCGATGAGAACGGGAAAGAGCTTTCGGGGCGACCTGTTCCGCCCGGCGCACTGGAGTTGAGCGCGAAAGCGGCGGAGAGCCGGGACATCGAATTTAACTTTGCGGTTGAAAACACCCTCGTCGCGCGTCCGCTTGCAAGTGCGAAGGGACAGCGATACATCTATGTCGCTCACATTCCTCGTCCTCCGTTTCAACCCAGCTTTCAAACGTTAGGACTGAGACTGCTCGTCGTGCTCGTAATCGGTGGTATCTTTTGTTACTGGCTCGCGCGTTATCTCACCACACCACTGCTGAAACTCCGCACAACTACAAACGAACTCGCCGAAGGCAATCTCGGCGCGCGTGTTTCAACGAAACTGTCCAGGCGCCACGATGAAGTCGGGCAGTTGGGTCGCGATTTCAACTCAATGGCCGAACGTTTGGAGTCAATGGTGAAAGCGCAGCAGCGCCTGCTTGGAGATATCTCGCACGAGTTACGATCGCCGCTGGCGCGTCTTGGCGTCGCACTCGGTTTGGCTCGCCAACGATCTGGACCGGAAGCAAACGGTGCACTCGATCGTATCGAGCGCGAGTCGGACAATCTGAACGATATGATCAGTCAACTGTTGACTTTGACGCGCCTGGAAAGCGGCACAGATAGTCGCAAGCGAACTGATATCGATCTCGCGGCGCTGGTAAAGGAAGTGGCTGACGATGCCAACTTCGAGGCTCGTAGTATCAATCGCGCGGTGCAGGTGGTGTCGAGCGATCACTGCTCGATAAAGGGTATTGAAGAACTACTACGCAGCGCGGTGGAAAATGTTGTGCGTAATGCAGTTCGTTTCACGCCGGAGGGAACTGCGGTTGAAGTTGCGCTGCGACGTCAGAATGGTGGCAATGACAACTACGCGGTGATCAGCGTGCGCGACCGCGGCAAGGGTGTACCCGAGGAAGCGCTCGAGAAGATCTTTCGTCCGTTTTATCGCACGGAAGATGCGCGTGACAGGCAGAGTGGCGGTGGCACTGGATTGGGTCTCGCGATCACCGAACGAGCCGTGCGCATGCATGATGGATCGGTCGAGGCCGTTAATGCTATCGATGGCGGCTTGTCGGTAGAGATGAAGTTTCGACAGGATTTACAGGATGTCTCAGGATGAACAGGATTTATCCTGTAAATCCTGAATTAATCATGTCAATCCTGTCCCACCTTACGTCGCTTTCTGCGCGCCAGTTGTAGTTCGACAAACCTCACCACCAGGATCCATATCAACGCCGCCGCAAATCCGGCGATCACATCAGTCGTGTAGTGAACGCCAAGATAAATCCTTGATAATCCAATCAACAAAAACATCGTGGTACTCACGATCCATATCGCCACGCGCACACGTTTCGATTTGATCCGCGCCGTGATGATTGCCGCGAGCGCACCGAAGAAGACAGCACTCGTCAACGAGTGTCCACTCGGAAAACTGTACGACTCCGGTGGCGAGAGATTGAAGAACGGGATAGGCCTCGGACGTTTGAACGCAAGCTTGAGGGTGATATTCAACAACGCGGCGCCGATCATCGTTATCGCAAAAAGCTTTGCCTCGCGCTTCCACTTACGCATCACAAAGCGGACCACGACGAAGATGGTCCCAACAGTTAAAGTTATCGTCGAGCCTACAAACGAGAACCCACGCATGATTGCGGTGAGCAGCGGCGAGGCAAACTGATGGACCAGCGCTCGGGTCGTGTCGTCAAACCAGCGCGCGTCGCCCTCGAGCGCCTCGTCCGCGAGCCAGCCAAAGAAGGTTAGCGTGAGGATTGCGGTCCCCAGGCCAAGCAAAAGTGATAGACTAAGAAACTCGAACGATCGCTTCTTGTTTGCCGGTGCGTCAGACACTGTCTTTTAGTATCACGGATCCGTGGCTAAATTTCCCAGGCGAAAATTTCTCAAAACCATCGGAGGGGCTGCGGTTGCTACCGCACTTCCAAACATCGTTCTCGGAGTTGAGTCGCGCAGTCGATTCAACGTTCTTGTGCCCTCACAACAAACTGCAATGGTTCTTATTGACAGGAAAACTGGAAGAGTATTAGCCACGGATGCGCGCGGATGAAGACGGATTACTTTATTACTTCGAATTGAGTCCACTGAGTTGTAGTGCGTTTCGCAATCTTGTCTTCGACCACGATCTGCAATGCGTACTCGCCTGGGGTGAGCGCTGGTCCAAGTTGCAGCCGTGCGCCCGTAGAGATTCGCTGCAGGTCCGGCTGGCCGTTGATATCAACCGCGATCGGATCTGAACTGTAGATTTTCTCTGCATTTCGAAAGACGAGGGTCTTCGTGGTCAATTGAGGCTGGCGCTTTGTTTTGTGTGGCGTCGCGTTGTAAATGACGTATCCAAAAGCCAGCGACGTGCCCGGCTGAAACCGACGCAATACGAAGCCATTGTTTATCTCGCCGATTTCGCCCACTTCCGCATTGAGCAGAATTCCTGAAAGCGCAAAGTCGCCATTATTGATGTTGGGCACGGTAATGAATTGACCAGATGCGCCCACTCGCTGCGACGTGGTATCACGCAACGCGACTCGCATTTGGAACGCGCCACTCTTCTTTAATGGCCAGTCGAATCCGTAAACAACTCCTTCGCGCAATGCTCGTTCGTAAGGTTTTCCGCGCAAACGCAACACAGCACTTTGATCCCGGCGATCTGTGATGGAACCATTTTCGCCGAACAAGATGCTGCTTAGTTCGATATTCGCGGAGTGCGTGCCGTCTGATTCGAGCTTGAACGTCAACTCTCTTGCGTCGAGCGTCATAAACAGCCGCAACATCGAGCCACGCGCGGGATCGTTCGCAAAAAGCGTTGTCAAACGCACGGGAATGTCGTTGTCGCCGAATGGAGATATGAGTGCACGGTTTAGTCGATCGCGATCGGCAACCTGTCCGCCGCGAGTGTTTTCACTCGTAACGCCGTAAAACCCTGCGCGGGTGCGCACCGTATATCCGCCTCGCTTCACTCGTGCTTGAATGGTGTGAAAACGACGATCGAACGTCTCTTCACTCGGGCGATATCCAATCAGGTAGTAGCCGTTTTGATCGTCGAAGATCTTGTCGAGACTGAAATCATTCGTATTGCGCACTACGAAACCGCCGGTCTCTTTCGCGATCACTTCGGCGCCATCACTGTTGCGAAGCAATTCGGTGGAACGCGTGCGCATCAACTTACTCAACTGGTCCTGCTGATCCGGCCTTCGCCTGGTTGTGATTGGTGGAAAAGAGATCTCGTCAGCAGCCTGAGCTCCGATTGTTTGTAATCTCTGCGATGTGACCCCGTAGATCACGACTGAGCCTCGAATCGCGAGTTCAGCAAGACTATGCAACCCGTCGGCATAGCTTTTCGATTGTGTCCAGACGTCGATGAGGTTTGCATCTTCTCGGACGGGTCTTTGGAAACCGAAGTCCGGAGGCGCGACGTCCTGGTCCTGCAAAGGCAAATTATCAGAGATCACCATCATCGATTTACGGCCCGGCAACTCGCGCATTCCGGCCAGAATAAAACGAAGCGCATTGATCGAATATGTGAGCGTACTACCGACGGAACAGGGATTCGATTCGTTGCCGACCGTTGGTCGATCGACCTGGCTGCTGCCCGGCGATCTATCAGCGGGAACACGGCCCTGCATTTGCGGCTCGGGCGCATTCGGAATCACGAGAGATCTTTCCGGAGCCAAAACACTTATGCCAACGCGACTGCACGGATTCCATTTCAGATCGGAAATGGCATTTGATAGCACATGAGGGTCGGCGGTGAACTGCTGAAGTGCACCGAGCTCGCCGCCCGTTCTTATAATCGCAATCAGATCATTTGGACGCAGGTTTTCAGCCAGGAACTTGCGCAGGTATTGCCGGAGGTTCGCCATGCTCTGGAACGACATGCCAAGATCGTCAACAACGATAGCGACTGTGCGTCTGATCTCGCGTGGCAGTATTGGTTTCGGAATTACCGGCGGTGCAGCATCGGCGTTGGGATTCGCATTTGGTGAGCCTGTCGCGGTATTGTTTGAGGTCCCGGCACTGGTCGAAACATAAGCAAAGCTTGTAATCTGCTGCGTGCGTCCGTCTTCCAGGATCTGGAAATCTGCCGGCGAAAGATCTGTAATCTGCTTTCCGTCTTTTGTAACAACCACATCGACCTGCACGAGGTTGGTGGTGATGCGCACAACATCCGGGTCTTGCACTACGGGCGGCTGGAGTTTGGGCACGGGCGGTGGCGTGGGAGCAGGACGCGGCTCCTGCGCTCGCAGATTTACAGCGAGACAGAAGAGTAATATCCAGCCGGCAAGTTGATACTTGCTAGAATGCGTCATCGCGAGAGGGATATTAGACAGGATTGGCAGGATTTCCAAGATTCACATGTAAATTCGGTTATGCCCGAATCCAGAATTCTTCTCTGTGGAACCTCTGTGTTCTCTGTGCCTCTGTGGTGTTCTTCTCGCTAGTTCCATTAACCACTGAGGCACGGAGGAAACAGAGTTGCACAGAGAAAGCCAACTTAGGGCACTACTGAAAATTCTGAGCATCGCCGCTCGCTTTCATCCAGGGTTTCCAATGAACAAACTTTTGTGTCTGGTTGGTTTCTTTGCGCTCGTGCTAACGGTAGATGCACAGAGCAACACTAAATCGTTCGCGACGGACACGCGCCAGTGGCAGCTCGTTTGGTCGGATGAATTTGACTACACCGGTCTGCCGGATCCTGCAAAGTGGGGCTACGACGTTGGCGGCCATGGCTGGGGCAATAAAGAGTTGCAGTTTTACACAAAACAGCGCCAGGAGAATGCGCGCGTTGAAAATGGTCACCTCGTTATCGAAGCAAGACGCGAAGAATGGGAAGGACTACAGTACACATCAGCACGTCTGGTCACGAAGGGTAAAGGCGACTGGACTTACGGTCGTGTGGAAGTGAGTGCAAAGTTGCCATCCGGGCGAGGTACCTGGCCTGCGATATGGATGCTTCCGACTGGCTGGGAATATGGCAAATGGCCCAGTAGCGGCGAGATCGACATTATGGAGCACGTCGGTTTCGACAGCGACGTGGTCCATGCTTCGGTGCACACGAAGGCTTACAATCACAACATCAACACACACAAGACGGCAAAGATCAGAGTGCCCAACGCGCGCAGTGGCTTCAATGTATATGCAATCGAGTGGGACACCCACGAAATTCGCGCGTACGTCAACCAGCAACACTACTTCACCTTCAAGAACGAACGCCTCAGCAACACCGCTGCTGATTTCCAGCAGTGGCCATTCGACAAACCCTTTCACCTCCTTCTCAACATCGCAGTTGGTGGAAACTGGGGCGGCCAAAAAGGTGTAGACGACACGATTTGGCCGCAGCGAATGGAAGTCGACTATGTACGCGTTTATGAGCTACGAAAAGACACTGCCGAGTTAGGCCACAAAAAAGCACAAAAGGCACAAAGATGATTCAGCAAATGTTCAAACCCCTTCTCTTGCTTGTCGTTTCCTTTTTTGCAGTTCAACTAGCGGCGCAAACGTCACAGTCAACGGCGTCGGATGATTACAACGCGATCTTTAAAACACTTAAGTGGCGCTCGATCGGCCCCTTTCGCGGCGGCCGTTCCGTGTGCGGCACCGGTGTAGTGGGTGATCCCAAAACTTACTACATGGGAACGACCGGCGGTGGTCTGTGGAAGACGGACGATATGGGAATCAGTTGGCGCAATGTTTCCGACGGATACTTCAAGACCGGATCTGTAGGCGCCATTGCCGTCGCCGAAAGTGATCCGAATGTGGTTTACGTCGGCATGGGTGAACACGCCGTGCGCGGTGTAATGACGCACCATGGTGATGGTGTCTACAAGTCGACAGACGCGGGCAAGACGTGGAAAAAGATCGGACTCGACGCAACGCAGCACATTTCACGCATCGTAGTCGATCCTAAGAATCCAAACATCGTTTACGTTGCGGCGCAGGGTGCGTTGTACAGCAGATCGAAAGAGCGCGGCGTCTACAAGTCCATCGATGGCGGCGCAAACTGGAAACTCGTCTTATCTGTTGACGACAAAACCGGCGCCTCAGAACTGTCGCTGGACGCAAACAACTCGCGGATACTTTACGCCGCGATGTGGGAGCATGGACGGTTGCCATGGAAAGTGATTAGCGGCGGGCCCGGCAGTGGTCTTTATAAATCGACTGACAGTGGCGAAACGTGGGAGAAGTTGAAAGACGGGTTGCCGGAAGAGATGGGCAAGATGGCGATTGCGGTCAGCCGTTCGAATCCGGAAAAAGTTTATGCGCTCATCGAGAGCGACTCCGACAAGGAAGCAGGTGGACTTTTCGTTTCGGGTAATGGCGGTAAAAAGTGGAGCCGGATTACAAACGATCATCGCCTGGTGCAGCGCGCCTGGTATTACATCGAACTCTTCATCGATCCGAAAAATGAGGACACCATATATGTTTTGAGCGCTGCTGCTTTGCGCTCAAAAGACGCGGGTAAGACCTGGGAGACAATTTCAGGCACTCACGGCGACTTTCACGATCTCTGGATCAATCCCAACGATCCAAACAACTTCATCATCTCCAACGACGGCGGCTCGGCGATCACTTTCAACGGCGGCGATAGTTTTAGCACCCAGAGCAACATGCCGACGGCGCAGTTTTATCGCATCAATGTCGACAATCAGTTTCCGTATCGCATCTATGGTGGACAACAGGACAACACGTCAGTCTCAATCGCCAGTCGTGAGTTGGGAAGCGGTGGCATCGGTGCTGCCGGCTGGATGCCGTCCGCCGGCGGTGAGAGCGCGTTTCTCGCATTTGATCCGGATAACGTCAAATACGTGATGGGCGGGAGCTATCAGGGAACGATCGAAGTGCTCGATATAGGCGCGAAGGCGAGCACAAACATCATGGCGGCGCCCATTCAGTATCTCGGCATGGATGCGAAAGACATCAAGTATCGTTTCAACTGGAACTCGCCGATCATCTGGAGCAAACACGAACCCAACACCTACTATCACGGATCTCAGTACCTCTTGAAAACCAGCGATATGGGCCGCACGTGGAAGGAAGTCTCGCCCGATCTCACGCGCAACGAGAAAGAGAAGCAAGGTAAGGGTGGTGGTCCATACACAAACGAAGCGGTCGGTGCGGAGAACTACGGCACGCTCGCTTACATAATGGAATCGCCTCACGAAAAAGGGGTGATTTGGACCGGCAGTGACGATGGGTTCGTTTATCTTACCCGTGACGGCGGCGCAAACTGGAAGAACGTAACACCGCGTGGACTGGCTGAGTGTCTCATCAATGCGATCGAAGTGTCGCCGCACGATAAAGCAACGGCCTATATAGCCACCACTCGCTACAAGTTCAACGATCACGCACCCGGTTTATATAAAACAACAGATTACGGAAATACGTGGACCAGGATCACTGACGGCTTGCCCGGCAATGCGTTTACGCGAGTAGTTCGTGAAGACGACGTGCGCCGCGACCTGCTGTTTGCAGGAACGGAACTGGGGCTGTTTATTTCGTGGAATGGCGGGAAAAGCTGGTTGCCATTTCAACTGAATCTGCCGATCACCCCGATCACGGATTTGCGCGTGCATAAAGGTAATTTGATCGCTGCGACTTCCGGTCGGTCGTATTGGATCCTCGACGATTTGAACGTGCTGCGTCAGTACAAAAAAGACGGGCCTTCGTTTTCAATCTACCGGCCTGAAGGCACTTATCTCGTCAATAGTAACAGCGAGCTCGATCAAACGGAGGACGACTTCAAGGGAGCAAGTACATTCCGAGGCGTGAATCCCGCTACCGGTGTGGTTTTTTATTATCAACTTCCGGAGCTTAAAAAGGGTGACGAGATCTCCCTCGAGATCAAAGACTCAGCCGGCATCGTGGTACGCAGTTTTTCGTCCAAGGCCGATGAGAAGTTTATCAAGTACGATGCTGGTCCCAGACCGGATCCGTTATTGCCGAAAGGCAAGGGCCTAAATCGGTTTGTGTGGGACATGCGTTACCAAACGATGGTAGGTGTACCGAACGTGCGCATCGAAGGAGGTTTTGCTGGCCACAAAGCGCCGCCGGGACGTTACAGTGTGACGCTGCAAATGGGCGGGCAGAGGATCACAACCGAAGCGGAGATCCTGGCAAATCCGCTCTATCCGACTAATGCGCAGACTTATACCGAGTATCACCAGACGATGCTCAGCATGGAAACCGAGCTGACCGCGATGCATCGGATGATTAACAGCCTTTATGAAAAGCAAAAGCAGTTGGAGTCGTTGCTGGGATCATTGCCTGCGGGTGAGAAATACAGCGCCATCAAAAAAGATGGAGACGCGCTGCTAAAGAAGATGAAGGCATGGGATGAGGACATGGTGCAGCGCAAGTCGAAGGCCTACGACGACGTTGAGAATTTTCCAAACAAGTTCACCGCCAACTACCTGTTCCTGATCAATCAAACAGAGAGCGATATTCCGCGTGTCAATCAGCCCTCAATCGATCGTCTCAAGGAACTAAATGCACAGTGGACTACGTTAAAGGCGCGCGGGAACGAACTTCTTAATCAGGACATCCCAGCGTTCAACAAACGTCTATGGGACGCCGGGCTCGGCGCTATCTGGGCTACAGATAAAACGGATTAATAAAATCGATCAACGCGGATAAGAAAAATCCATCCGTATTCAATCCGCGTTCATCTGCGGCTAAAAACTTCAGCGGCTAAAACTTCATTTGACATCACGAACTCCGCGGTATAGTCTGCCCCGCGTTCGCATCCCCCTTTTCTAACTCACTACTACCTTTTATCACTCCGTTGGAAGGAGATGCCAGAATGAACGTTGAGATTCAAATAAATAATAGCCCGAATGCCAACGCTCGCTTTGTGACGTGGGCCCCTGCTCCGTGTCGTATCCGTATCACCAATCCTGCCGGCGCGCAGGGACAGGGATCACCTCCGATTCGTATTAGTGCACGCACCTCAACTAACGGTGGCGCACTGGTATTTCGTCGCGGAACTACGGGTGCCTTCGCCACCACTTTGAGTCTAAATGTGCCGGTTAATGGAAACTGGGTTTCGTTTTTTACAGCCGGACAATTCGGACGGCCCAGCGTTAGTCTTAATGACGTGCAAATCCAGGCGCGCCACGGCAATGGCAACCAGGTTATTGGTTCAACTCCGTGCACCGTTCGCATCAGAAAGAATGCCAACAATCTGACGCCCGCTGAACGCGATCGATTCATCGCCGCCTTTGCACAACTTAACAACCAGGGCCTCGGCCGTTTCGCTGACTTCCGCGACATGCACACAAACGTCAGCTCGCCACAAGCACATGGCCGGCCCGGTTTTCTGCCGTGGCATCGTGCTTACCTGCTCGATCTCGAACGAGAGTTGCAGGCAATCGATCCCAGTGTGGCTTTGCATTACTGGCGTTTCGATCGGCCGTCGCCCAACATATTCACCCGAGAATATCTGGGCGAATCGGATAATCTCGGCACAGTGTTTTTTAGTGGAACTAATCCGCTGCAGTTCTGGGTTACAGATGGAGTACCGGGAATAACCCGGCGCCCATTCTTTGACACTAGCCAGGCGACTGGCGTCCGGACCGAAGCACAAACGCTCGCACTCGGCACGACTTTTACAAACTTCCGCACCATGGAAGGAAATCCGCACGGCAACGCTCACACGAGCTTTGGTGGTTCGATTTCCAGCATCGGCACGGCCGCTCGCGATCCGCTGTTTTTCCTTTTGCACTGCAACGTCGATCGACTGTGGGCCAAGTGGCAGCAGCAAAACAATCGTTTCAATCCCGCGACGGCAGCGTCGTTCGAAGAGGTTGCGGCGAATCCGCCCGGCCACAGACTCGCCGACACAATGTGGCCCTGGAATGGCATCACAACACCACCGCGACCACCAACGGCGCCTGGCGGGACGTTGGCGCCGTCGCCTGTCGTCGCCGCACCCGGCCTCAGTCCGCGAGTACGCGACAGCCTGGACTTTCAAGGCAAAGTCAGCGCCGCTGCCTGTATGGGATTCGATTACGACGACGTCCCGTTTTCCTAATGTGCATTACACCAGGAGATCGAAATCATGACGACGAAAAAACGCTCGACGAAGAAACGTCAGCCAACCAAGAAAGCAGCGGCGGCTAAGAAGAGTCCAGCGAAGAGATCGCCGAAAGCCGCGTTCGCGGTGGCTACGAACGAGAAAAAGACCTCGGCAGAACGTGCCAAGGCGTTTGTAGAGGCACCGCTTGCGACGATCCAGTCGGACGAAACCGCACAAGCGTCGCTAAACGTCCTTCGCGACCGGGAGCAGCCGATAAAGGTGCGTTTGGCAGCGCTTCAATCGCTGCAAGCAGCAAGTTTCAGTGTCATCGAGTTTGAGCCGTATCGTGAGGATTATCTTGCGACGCTCCGCGAAATCGTAGACGACAAGGATGAAGAGTTACGGCAACGTGTGCTGGGAATTCTGGCGCGTGAAAAGGATGGATATGTCCAGAAGCGACTGCTCGAAGGATTGCAGGATTCCAGCAAAGCTCTTGTACCGCCAGAGAAAGCGCTGCAACTCCTCAGTTACGACGTGCACGCCGAAGCTTATCCAGTGGCGCGTGAGATCGTGAATGATCCACCGAGCCCTGAAGCTAAGCGGGAGGCGCTCCGGTTGCTTTCGGCTGATGCGAATTCAGCACCCGTGTTCGAGAAACTGTTGCGCGACAAAGAGGAGGACCGCGATGTGCGGCAAATTTCTGCAGTCGCGTTGCAAACCGTTAAGCCCAAGCGGTTTCAGGAACAAGCACGCGAGTTAGTGCTCGACGAGAAGGAGTACGACGACATCCAGGCAACGGCGTTGACGGGGTTGGCGCAGTTTGGCGACGAAAAGGCCGTTGCGAAGGATCAGAAGTTAATGAAACGCGCCGAAGAACTCGGGAAAGCAAAGTCAGCAAAAGTAAAGAAGACCGCCAAACGTTTCCTGACCCGTTACGGAACCGAAAAGTAACATCAGGCAATGCGGAACGTACTGTAGGGGCGGCCCTCCGTGGCCGCCCTTGCGTCGAACTCAATCAATGGTTGAACTCACGGAAGACAGCTTTCGCGAACACGTCGAGCAACTCGCTTCTGATCCCTCACAACTCCTCGATCTTCTTCGCGAAAACCACCCTCTCTACGATCAGCGCGGCGCGGCAACTGTCGTGCGAATGCGAGGCTGGGTCATGCTCACCCTCGCTCGTACCACACTCACGGACGACGCGCTTCCATTCGTCATCGAAGATCTCGATACCGGCGTCGACGCATACCTGGTTGCCGCTGCCGCCGCTGCACTACGTTCCTATCCAACACCCGGTTCTGCCTTTGCGCCTTTCGTCGTACGCGCCATCACCAACATCCGCTATCGCGACGAGCGTCTTTCCCTCGAAACCTATGGCGGATTTGCAATCGGTACAAAAGGAACATCCCCTGTTCGCGAACTCCTCACGACCTTAAGGTGGCTCGGCCCTCACGCGCGCGTAGTGGTCTCGGAAATCGAATCGCTGCAAACAGGACCAACAGCGCTGAGTAAAAAATACCACGCTGATATCGAACAGATTCTCAAAACTATTCGCGCAGAGACTGGCGTAGAAGCGGACGACTGTTGCCGCTTACCTGACAGCGTTAGAGATCTATTCTCATGGATGCGCATCCCAGGCACGAATTCGTCTTCGATTACATCGACAATTTTTGAAGACCAGGACGGCCACACCATAACTTTCGGCGACTACTTTCATCGCAGACCGTCGATCGTCGTTTTCTTCTACACACGCTGCGACAATCCACTAAAATGTTCCCTCACCATCACTAAACTAGCCCGCATTCAAAAGCTTCTCGACAGCGAAGGACTGTCGGATCAAATCAACACCGCCGGTATAACTTATGACCCCGGCTTCGATCTTCCTGAACGTCTTCAAAACTACGGCCGGCACCGAGGCATTCACTTCGCACCACAACATCGGCTACTCCGATCTCAGGACGGACTCGACAAGCTTCGGAAACACTTTCAGCTCGGCGTCAATTTCATCGAGTCGCTGGTCAACCGCCATCGGATCGAACTCTACCTTCTCGATGCGAAAGGCCAGACGGCGGGCTATTTTGGACGCATTCAATGGAATGAACAAGACGTCGTGGACCGTGTGAAGGAGATTCTGAAAGAGAACGAAACTCCAGCTAACAATTCGGCGTCCTCACGATTCCGCGTTGCTTCACCTTTCTTAGGGACCGCAGTTGCGCTTGGGCTTGCCCTTTTTCCGAAGTGTCCGTTTTGCTGGGCTGCATATCTCAGTTTGTTTGGAATTGCAGGGCTCGAAAGTATTCCCTATTCACCGTGGCTACAGCCTGTGTTGGCGATCATGTTGCTCTTGAACCTCACGAGCGTCTGGTTTCGTTCTCGCGCAACCAGTCGAATGATTCCGTTTTATCTCGTCACGGCCGGGGCACTCACAATCATTGCGGCAAAAGCCTTCGCTGGTCCAACTGCTGCCGGATTCATCGGCGTCTTTCTCACCCTCGCCGGTTCCGTTTGGAGCACCCTGAGCACCTCATCGCTCAATCGACGACCTATGAAAGAAGGTATGAAAAAAGTTCCTATTGACTTGATTCAAGAATAGGAATATTGTGCGGCGCACAGTTAGAATACAGTTTCCCCCACGTCTCTGACTGCTGTTGTGTGCTCCTTTTTAAGCTGTGAAGGTCCTCTTTGCGCCTTCATGGTTCTATCCCGGGGTTTTTCAGAGGTCATTACGATCTCAAATTAATCTTGCGAGGCCCGACAGCCTGGCATTCTGATGTTGTCGTATCTTGCGGGTCGCTACAATTCAACTCATCTCTTGGGCAACCCCCATTGAGGCTTCCCTCGCAGAAAGCTTCCTCCGGTGCCAGGCCTACGGTTTCAATTGTTTGGAAAATTCACGGCGCATCAAGATACCGGTCCATTGAAAGGTATTGAAGCGAGCAAAGATCAGGAATTACTTAGTTTTCTCCTGATTCATCGTGACAAACCACATTCTCGCGAGACCCTCGCGTCATTGTTGTGGGGCGATACCGCCACCGAAAAATCAAAGAAATATCTACGCCAGGCATTGTGGCACCTGCATGCAGCACTGAATTCAGATCGTGTTGAGAATCTTGAAGTGCTTGTGGTGGACCATGATTGGTTGACACTCAACTCCCAGACCAACCTGTGGACCGACGTTGGCGATTTTGAGCAAGCTTTTGCTGGCGCCGAAGGAATTCCGGGCCGGCAGCTTGATTCCGAAAAAGCTCATGCACTGAAGAGCGCAGTCGCACTTTATCAGGACGACCTTCTGGCTGGTTCGTATCAGGACTGGATCCTGTTCGAGCGAGAACGCTTGCAGAACATGTATCTGCTTATGCTCGACAAATTGATCGGGTATTTGCAGTATCACGGTGAATACGAAGTGGCGCAGGGTTACGGTGTGACTATACTCAGATACGATCCCGCCCGGGAGCGCACTCACCGTCAACTGATGTATTTGTATTCACTGGCAGGAGATCGAACTTCGGCATTGCGGCAGTTTGACCGTTGCGTGTCAGCTTTAAGACAAGAGCTCGGCGTAAAACCGGAGAAAAAAACCACTGAACTCTACGAGCGCATCAAGTTGGACCAGATGGGCCACAGTGATACGTTCGAAATCCCACCATCGCGAAATCGATCGTCTGACGTCCTCACTCGTCTCAAACAACTTCAAGCCATAGTCTCAGGCGTCCAGCGCCGCATTCAACGAGACATCAAAGCTGTTGAAGGCGCCTTACATTCCGAAAACGACAAGTTTTAGCCACAGATTTACACGGATGAGTTACGGATCAAATTCGTAATCAAACAGTGTAATTCTGTGGCTAGACGTTTTAGAGACGCTTACGAGACGTTCCGCCGACGCACGCCTGCTATAAGCCCGCCAGACATAAATTGAGACTGATCGCTCCCCAAACCCAGAGCATGGACTTAAGTGAGTCCACAGTTCATTCGTTCATCGTCAAGCTTTGGCTTGAGGGCGACACCAATCCGCTCGTTTGGCACGGTCACATCACACACGTGCCGAGTGGCGCTCGTCGTTATTTCAAAAAGCTGAGCGAGATCACCGACTTCATCGGCGAGTACCTCGATGGAGACGCTCAGCCCGACTTGAAATCACGAATGAAGGGCTGGCTCAAAAAACGGCGAGCGTAAGAGTATCCGGGAGGAAGATTGGCAACGTTCCAGGCAATTGCGGCAACCGGACAAGCCATGCTTGGGCTGCTCGCTGATGGCTGCCCAAGAGATGAATTTCCCACCGCGCAGTTTGAGCTTTATCAGTTGAGTAACTTTCAGCAGTCGCCAATGGACGAAGGCGTTTCCCTGTACCTTTATCGGGTCGTTCCAAACACGACGCGCCGGAACCTGCCACCGACAGTTGGACCGGACGGTCGACGTTTTCGCCCGCCAGTTCCGGTCGATCTCTATTACGTCGTCAGCGCCTGGGCACAAACTGCTGTCAAACAACAACGTTTGCTTGGTTGGACCATTCGCACTCTCGAGGACCTGCCGATATTACCCAGCGGTTTACTCAACAACTTTGGTCCGGAACCTGAGATTTTTCATCCCGGTGAGACGGTCGAGCTCACGCTTGACTCGTTGACGTTAACGGACTGGAACAACTTGTGGAGCACCACCAAGGCAAGTCCACCACTGTCGGTCGGGTACATCGCGCGCATGATCTTCATCGAGTCGTCGATGGCGATGGCGGAGCTGCCTGAAGTGCAGACACGTGAGTTTGGGCTGGGGAAAAAGCAGTAATGGCTACGCAGTTTATCACCACAGATCGGTTGACTATGGTTGCGCCGCTTGGTTTGCGCTTCCACGACACAACCACCGGCGCACGCCTTGGAGATGGTCTGAGTCTGTGGGCGTATCCGGTGGGAAGACCAGGCGCGAGACGACGAGCAATCGGCAATCGCAAAGGCGTGTACGTGCTGCATCACGGTTACGGTTTACTAGACAGAGAGCACGGTGATGGCTCTCGCTTCTACTGGGACAACCCCGTTCCACCAAACAAAGACTTCGTGATTGAAGTCAGTGACGACCAGCACCGTTTTCTACCGTTTCAATTCACCGCCAATCTTCCGGCTGAAGGAATTTACGAGTGGGATATCGTTCTTGAATCACCGCTATCAGCAAGAGCGACCATTCCACTTTTTTCTTCGCCCACACGAAGTGTCGCGTCTGGAATGGCGGCAATCCGTGCCGATCTGTGGGACACGTCGATTGATGGTCCCGCCGCGTGGGCCATGTTGGAAGCTTTCACTGGTGGCAAGTTTCTTGGACGTGGCGTCGCGGATGAAGCGGGACGCATTGCATTGATCTTTCCCTACCCGACTCCGCTTTCGTTTGCACCGGCTTCGCCTCCGGGATCACCGCCGGGTTCTCCGCCCGTTGCAACTAGTCCGCCGCTCACTGAACAGGTTTGGTCGCTCGAACTGCGCGCGTTTTACACGCCCGAGCGTCCGGTTCTATCACCACCTGACTTTTCTGAATCAGGGCAAGAGCTGCCCGATTTGAGATTTACGTTAATGCAGCCGGCAGCAACGATGTGGGCTGACGCAGAACAAACCGAAATTTTGCAGGAAACGAACTTGCGATTTGGTCGCGAGCTAATTTTGAAATCCAGACCAGCACCAGCATCGCCCCTTTCACAAACGCGTGATTCGGTGCTGTTCATTACCCCGGCGGTTTAGCCCGCCATAAGGAGGAGTCATGCCTGAATACCTTGCTCCGGGAGTTTACGTCGAGGAGACATCGTTTCGGTCAAAGTCGATCGAAGGAGTTAGTACGACCACGACGGGTCTCATCGGCCCGGCTCGATACGGACCGCTCGATTTGGAACCCGAGATCATTACCAGTTTGGGAGAATTCGAGCGCACCTACGGTGATCGGCAACAACTGAACTTCTCCGACGCCGTTGGAATGGACAACTACCTTTGGCATGCAGTACGAGCATTTTTCGAAGAAGGCGGCAAGCGTCTCTACATCTCGCGAGTATTCAAAGCCGGTGATGATGACGGACGCGCCAGCGGTTCGCTGCCGTCAGGCGGCGGCGCCAATTCGATCACGATTCACGCACGCTTTCCTGGTGAAGCGGGCAACATGCGTGTTCGCTTCGATCTGCTCGTGGGCCAAAACATTCTCGGTACCGACGAGAATGGCGACGCACGTGTCGCCGGATTGCTGGACGACGATGTCGTCTGGATGGGCGACGTTACCAGTCCAATCAGCAGTCCGCTCGGTGGAGGTCAACTCTATCTGGCGTCGTTTGATCAGGAGAATCAAACGTGGACGTTTGCGTCCTCAGGCAGCCCGAGTGAGCAGTTGCAACTTACTCAACTTAGTCCTGATGGCGGCGACATCGTCAGAGTCGTCAGTGTCAGCGTGACTGTAATTCCAGCCGACCTGACTGGTTTTCCTGAAACCTGGGCCGCGCTGCCGGTTCAACCTGGTCATTTGCAGGCCGGCATGCCCGACTCGCTATCGGCGAAATTCGCGCTGCATCCGAACAACCTGGCCCAGGCGCGCTCGCTGCCAATCGTGATTGAACTTGGCAGCGGAGTGACGTCAGGTGTCGATGTGTTGACGGCGTTGTTTGGGATCGATCCGGTGAACTTCGCTGATCCTGACACGCCGCAATTTGTAGAAGTCACTTTGAGTGGCGGTAATGATGGCGTACGTCCAACTGCGGCTGAGTATGAAGGCGTTGAAGAACCGGGCAAGACGGGACTCAAGATCTTCGAAGACATCGACGACATTTCCATCGTGGCAGCGCCGGGATCGACGTTTGGTTACGAGAACGGCTATCGCGCAGACGCCAACACAATCATCAACCTGCTAATCAGTCACGCCAGACGCATGCGGTATCGCATCGCCGTACTCGATAGTGGCGCGGGACAGAGTATTTCCCAGGTACGAGCGATGCGCGCGAAGTTCGACTCGACTTACGCAGCGCTTTATTACCCGTGGATTCGTGTTCTCGATCCGGTTACGCGCAAGGAGATCAATCTGCCGCCGAGTGGATTCGTCGCCGGCATCTACGCGCGCAACGACATCACGCGTGCCGTTTACAAAGCGCCGGCAAATGAAGTTGTGAATCTTGCTCTTGGTTTCGAGAAGTTACTCAACAAGTCGCAGCAGGATGTTCTCAATCCCGAAGGGATTAATTGTTTCCGATTCTTCGAAGGACGCGGCTTCCGTCTGTGGGGGGCACGCACGATCAGTTCTGATCCGGAGTGGAAGTACGTAAACCTGCGGCGTTACTTCGCCTATCTCGAACATTCGATCGACAAGGGCACGCAGTGGGCAGTCTTTGAACCCAATGGAGAACAACTTTGGGGCAATGTGCGACGAACGATCGAAGACTTCATGCTCAACGAATGGCAGATGGGTGCGTTGCTCGGCGACAAGCCTGAGAAGGCGTACTTCGTCAAATGCGATCGCTCGACGATGACGCAGAACGATCTCGATAACGGGCGCCTCGTTTGTCTGATCGGACTCGCGCCGCTGCGACCCGCAGAATTCGTGATCTTCCGCATCGGTCAGTGGACCGCGGATAGGAAGATTTAACTTTCATGGGTCCTATATGACCTAGGACCTATTTCCTAAGGAGGACTTATGGCAGTTCTACGCGATCGCCCTTACGTGCAATTCAACTTCCTCGTGGATCTGGGCACGGGCAACACTGATGGGCCGGAAGCCGGCTTTCAGGAGTTGAGCAATATCGGCATGGAAGTCACGGTCTCCGAGTATCGCAATGGCAACTCGAAAGAGAACAGCGTGCGCAAGATCACCGGTCTAAACAAAGCCACCGACGTCACGCTCAAGCGCGGAGTAATTGGCTCGCTCAATCTCTACCAATGGCTCAACGACATCCGCAATGGCAACCAGTTTGCCGAGCGCACCGTGACGATCCAGTTGCAAAACGAAGATCACACGGCGGTGGTCCAGACCTGGAAACTACTTCGAGCTCGCATCATCAAGCACATCAGTGGTCCATTCAACGCCAAGGGAACTGACGTCGCGATGGAAGAGCTGACTCTCGCCTACGAACGTCTGGAAATGGAGTAGCACTGAATGAGTGCGCGTGCGCCGAGAAGATTGCCCGGGTTTCGTTTCGAAACTCAGGCGCCACCTTTGCCCGAGGTCCTGCCTCGCATGGACATCGCGGTGTTTGTCGGGTTCGCTGCTTCGGGACCCTTGCAAACGCCTGTGGCGGTGGAGTCAGAACCGCAGTTCGCGGCAATCTTCGGCGAGGATGCACCGCTGGCCTGGGACGTCGAACGTGGCGAAGAGATCCACGCGCATCTTGGACCAGCAGTACGCGCGTTTTTCAGAAACGGTGGACAGCGTTGCTGGGTCATCCGCGTGGCACACCAGACATCGAGCGAGGGGCAGCCACTCAATCGAGCGCGCTATAACTACTTCCCTGTCCCTAATCTCGCTCGCGCCGAGTTCAACGGCAGCGGTCAAATTCAGACGGTGACGCCGGCGTTCGCGCGCGGGCGATCGGAAGGCAGTTGGTCTGATGCGATTCGCGTCAGCTCGGCGTTGCTGTCGCGTCCGGTCCAGATTCAGGGATCGATACAGGCAGACGGCGCCGGATATGCGTTACAGATCTTCCGCGATCCTGCAAATGTTCTGACCGCAGGCGACCTGCTTCGTTTGGAGTTCAAGAACGAAGGTTTGTCTGCGTTGATGGCGTTACAGACTGTTACGCCGACCTCTGCACAAGTGCTGAATGTGAGCGTCACTCGTGCGGTCTGGCTGCAATCGTTAGCGAACGATCCAGGCGCGCCTGCGCCTGACACGGCGGTGAAAGCAGCTGTGTTCACGCGTGAGCCAGGCAGTTCACCGCCAAACCCCGATGATGGAATCGCCGCATTTGAAATCGTCTACGACGGCGTGCTTAGTCCAGGCCAGTCGTCCTTGCTGATCGACAAGAAGCTAACGCTAAAGCTTCTCAAGTGCCCGCTCGCTGATGCTCCAGTTCCGGGATCAGTTGTCAGAATTGATCAGGCCGCCAACCACTGGTGGATGACAGTCGACAACTTAGACTTCACCGCTGGCGACGAGGGTGCACCGCTGTTGTTGGGTAGCGCTTTTCGCGTCGTCGATCCGCCTAATCCACTTCCCGTCTCCACTCCAGCCGCCGAACGTCTCAGTTTTGAACTCTGGCTCAGGCAGGCAGAAGAGTATTCGATCAGTTTGAGCGATCTTGGCTTTGCGCCCGAGCATGAGCGGTTCTGGGCCAGGCTGCCAACGGATGAAGAAGTCTATCGCGTGACGGATTCGATCGAGCCTGAAAATCCCGCAACGATTCTCTGGAATCAGGTTGGTGATCTCTTCCGTTTTCCGCTCGCAGGACCCGGAGTTGGAAATGAGATCTACTTTCCATTGATGATGCCGGGGTTGCCGGAAAATTATCTCGCGCCGGTTGCGCTGTCCGGAAGTGAAAGAGAACGCGATGGCCTCGCGGAGTTTGATGCGGCGCTGTTCCTCGATCGCGATCTAATTGACATTGGCGCCAGCACTCTCGCTTCGACGGCTGAGTTTCTTCAATACCTGTCGCCGCGGCCGCGTCGCTTGACCGGCATTCACGCTGCGTTTCCGCTCGAAGAAGCGACGATCATTGCCGTGCCTGATGCCGTCCACTCCGGCTGGAACAAACACGAGCGAGAGCCGTTGCGCGAGGCAGAACCAGCGAAGGCGCTGCTGCGACCAGAGTGGTGGCATTTCCTCGATTGCAACCCATCGCCCCAAAAGAGTCCTTCGCTGAGTACCTGCGATCAGCAACCGCAGGCGCCTTCGCCAATCAAGCCGGTGCATGAGCCGGAATGGGGCAACTTCCTCGACTGCTCGATCAGGATTATTGAGCCGCCGCAGTTGTTCGCGTTTCCACAAATAAGCAGCGATGGAAACTTAACGCTTCGTTGGGAATTGTCTCCGCCGGTCGACGCCGCTTACGTCCTCGAAGAGTCGTCGCAGCCTGATTTCTCCGATGCAACAGAGATCTATTCAGGCACGTCTACCAGTTACACGCTCTACGGTCGACGAACTGGAGACTACTACTATCGTGTTCGTGCGATCGCCGGCAAAGATACGAGCGACTGGTCCAACGGAGTCCCTGTTCGAGTCGAAGACGAATCGCGCTGGATCGTCGAACGGAAAGATTACTCGCCGGACGTGCTCCTTGCAGTACAGCGCTCGCTTGTCCGGATGTGTGCTGCACGTGGTGATCTCTTTGGTGTGTTGTCTTTGCCCGAACACTATCGCGAAGACAAAGCGATCGAGCACACAAACCTCCTCAAGGCCACGCCCAACGTCGCGCCGCCAACCGAAGATGTATCACCGCTTGGTTTTGGCGAGGTGAATGCATTCAGTTACGCAGCCGTTTATCACCCCTGGCTGATTGCCCGCGAGAATCAGGGCGACTCGGTGATCGCGATGCCGCCGTGTGGCGCCGTCAGCGGCTCGATTGCTGAAGCTGCTTTGACTCGCGGCGCATGGATCGCACCTGCCAATAGACCGTTGCGCGGAGTAGTGGCGCTCAAACCAACGTTGCAGCCAGAACGGCATCTCGCTCTACAGGACGCGCTAATCAACGTCGTCAGACAAGAGCCTCGCGGCTTCATCGTGCTCGATTCTGACACGTTAAGCGGTGACGAAGATCTCCGTGAGATCAGTGTGCGCCGCTTGCTGATCCTGCTGCGTCGCCAGGCGTTGCGGCTCGGCGTGACTTACGTGTTCGAACCAAACAGCGCTGCATTCCGTCGCTCCGTCGATCGTGGCTTTACTGAAATGCTCGATGGAATGTTTGAGCGTGGCGCTTTTGCTGGCACGAGTCCGACGACGTCGTATCAAGTTGTCACCGACAGTTCACTGAACACACCGCAGAGCGTTGAACTCGGACGCTTCATCGTTGAGTTACGCGTGGCGCCGTCGTTGCCAATGAGATTTCTGACGATTCGTCTGGTCCAAACAAGCGATCGAACGCAGGCGTTGGAGGTGATCTGAGCGTATGGCTAATCCCGCGAACGAACAAGTTGCCTATCCGTTCACTGCTTTCAATTTCGCCGTTGAGATCAAAGTTGATGGCGTCGCGATGCAAGTGGTTGACGCTGCGTTTTCGGAATGCGACGGCCTCGAAATGACGATGGAAGTGAAAACGATTCGCGAAGGCGGCAACAACGGCAAGCAGATTCGCTTGACGGGACCGATGACTTTTGGACAGGTCACGATGAAGCGCGGCATGACTGCGAATCTCGAACTCTGGGATTGGTTCAACTTGATGCTGACGGATCAGTCGCTGCGTGCCGATGCTGAAGTCGTGATCTTTGCCGCTGACGGTGAAACCGAACGAGCGCGATTTCTTTTGTCGCGCTGCGTGCCGGTGAAACTGAAGTCGCCGCCGCTGAACGCCAAAGATGGGGCGGTCGCGATTGAGGAATTGCAACTCGCTTACGAGAAGTTGACGTTGAAGAAACCACAAGGTTGAGGTTCTCGAAATGCCTGACTCACAGAAACTGGAAAAGGCGATGCTTCGCGAACTCGATGCCGAGTTCAAGAACGAGATCAATACGGACAAGAACTGTACGGTGCAGTTCAATCCGGAGACGTTGAAGGTGGGTTTTGCTAATCAGGTCGCGACACCTCAGGGAGCGGGAGATCAGAAGGGCACGCCGGCGCGACAGTTCGTCGGCGCCGGAACCACAAAACTGAGTTTGCAGTTGTGGTTTGACGTCACCGCGGAAATGCCGGCGGGAGAGAAGAAGGAACAGGACGTCAGAAAGCTGACGGCCAAAGTCGCTTACTTCATTACGCCGAAACCGGAAGGCACGAAGTTTGTGCCGCCCGCCGTGCGCTTCAGCTGGGGCTCGTTTCAGTTCGATGGAATTATGGAATCGATGGAGGAGTCGCTCGAATTCTTTTCGAGTGATGGGCGACCGTTGCGCGCGAGTGTCACGATCAATCTGACGCAGCAGAAGATCACGGAGTTCACGTTTCGCGCTACGGCTGGACCAGGCGCGACCGCATCGCCCGGCACACGACCGTTAACGCCCGCGCCATCGAAGGGTTCGGTACAAAGCATCGCCGACAGTCAGGGCAAGGGCGACGACTGGCAAGGCATCGCGGCCGCAAACAACATCGAGAACCCGCGCCTGCTTCAACCAGGTCAGCTACTCGACCTGAACGCCAGCGCCAGCGTCTCGATCAGTCCACAGATTACACCGATTGCACAAATTGGATCTGCGTGATCTGTGGAAAAACCAGATAGGAGTTTGAAATGGCAGTTGTAGTTAATGAACTCGAAGTCACGCCGGCGGAACGCAAGGCGGAGACGACAGACGAAAAAGGTGGGGGCGAGCAAACACCACCTTCGGAACACGAGATTCGCCGGCTGCTTGAACTGCAAGCGAGTCGCTGCGAACGCGTTTGGGCCCACTAAGAAATATGCCTGAAGAGACTACAGGACTGAAAGAAGCACGACCGACCATCGTCGTCGGCAACGAAGTCAATGGTCCACTCGGCGGCGGAATGCTGAGCATGCTGATCGTCGAAGACACAAACGGCCTCTATCGCTGTGAAGCAAACTTTGGAAACTGGGGTGAAAAGAACAGCAAAACCGATTTTCTCTACTTCGATCGCGCTGTCCTCGACTTCGGCAAAGACTTTGAAATCAAACTCGGATCGGATTCGATTTTCAAGGGAAAGATAATGGGACTGGAAGCAAAATTTCCTGAAGGACAGTCGCCCGAGATTAGCGTGCTCGCCGAAGATCGCTTTCAGGATTTGCGCATGACGCGCCGCACCAGGACCTTCAGCGACGTCAGCGATGCCGACGTGATCAAACAGATCGCTACCGATCACGGCTTGACTCCTGAAGTCGATCTTTCTGGTCCAACGTACAAAGTTCTCGCGCAGGTGAACCAGAGCGATCTGGCTTTCATTCGCGACCGCGCGAGATCGATCGATGCTGAAGTTTGGATGATCGACAAGACCCTGCACGCCAAAACTCATAACGGTCGCAATGGCGACAAGTTGCAAATGACTTACGGCAATCAATTGCGCGAATTCACTGTGCTCGCCGATCTTGCGATGCAGCGTACGAGCGTTTCCGTTAACGGCTGGAACATCTCGAGCAAGTCGGCGATGCAGTTTGAAGCGACTGATTCGGCCATCAGCAGCGAACTCAACGGCGACACCAGTGGCGTCAGCATCCTGCAATCCGCTCTTGGCCAGCGCAAAGAAGCACTCGCTCACACAGTGCCGCTGAACGATCAGGAAGCGCAGTTTGAAGCTGAAGCGTTTTTCAAGATGAGCGCGCGTCGCTTTGTGGTTGGGCGTGGCGTCGCCGAGACAAGCAAGTCGCTTCGCGCTGGTACGCAGCTCGATTTGCAGGGTCTTGGACCACTCTTCAATGGCAAGTATTACGTCGCGGAAGTGAAACACATCTTCGACAGCACCAAAGGGTTGCGATCGGAGTTCCGTTCTGAACGAGTCGGGATTGGACACTAAAGATGCCTGACAAGCCGTCGCTTGAAACCATCCTTGAAGTGCGAATTCCGAGTGGTCTTGGTGGCCGCTGGTACGGCGCTTTCCCTGCGCTCGTAACGGACATCGCCGATCCGGAAGGCATGGGTCGCGTGAAGATCGCATTGCCGTGGTCACCCGATACTGCGGGCGCTCGTTACGAGACGTGGGCGCGACTCGCGACCTTTATGGCCGGCAAGAATCGTGGCAGTTGGTTCATACCGGACGTTGATGACGAGGTGTTGATCGTTTTCGAAGGTGGTGATCCGCGACGGCCATACGTTATCGGAAGTCTCTGGAACGGTCGCGACACGCCGCCTGAGACGATGGACGGGGCCGGCAAGAATTTCAAGAAAGTTCTTCGTTCGCGTAACGGCGTGAAGATCACTCTCGACGATACAGACGGGCGCGAACAACTGATTCTGGAAACTCCCGGCGGACAGAAGCTGACACTCAAAGATGGACCGGGAGCAGTCGAGATCGTCGACAGCAATGGCAACTCATTCAAGATGGAAACGAGCGGCATCACGATCACTGCAGCAGCGAAAGTAACAGTCAACGCTTCGCAGGTGGCGGTCTCGGCAGGAATGGTGACGGTTGATGCAGCGATGTCGAAGTTCAGTGGTGTCGTGCAGTGCGACACGATGATTAGCAATTCGGTAATCAGCGCGTCTTACACGCCCGGTGCTGGAAACATTTGGTGAAAGTATGAGTGCCGCACAAAAACATAAGCAATCGTCCGAAACACAATTTGTGTTTTTTGCGCCTTCTTGTGAAGTAAAACTTTTTGCGCCTTTTTGTGGTCTAAACCTCTTTGTGCCTTTTTGTGACCTAAACTTCTTTGTGCCTTTTTGTGGCCTAAAACGACATGGCTAAGGATCAAGTGCAATGGGCAGCTCCAGCGCCACTCTGGCCCATCGCGGCTGGGGCGAGCGATATCGCTTTGCGTCGCAACGCACTGCGAAAGCCAGTGATTCTGCGTTTCGCCGCCGATACGTTCATGGACGACTTCGTCAATCTACTCGACACCGATCCATCGAGACTTCACGAACTGGTGGCAACGCCCGAAACGTGGCGCGGTCCAGTAACTGATCCGGCTCCTGCCAAACCGGCGCCACTGTTCGCACGACAGTTGAGTCGCCTCGGACTCGCCGCCGCGAAGAAGAAGGGCCTCGTGCCGTCACCGACCGGCAAAGGTGTCTCATCGCTTCTAACAATTAATCCGGCGATACAACCAAAGAAGCTGAAACTCTATCAGCCCGCACATCAACGCTATTACCTTGTTGCTTCGTCGCTCGTTTGTGGTCGCACCGGTCTGCCGGATCGCGCCATCAATCCCGGCAGACAGGAACGCGTCTCGTACGTCCTGCGGCGAATGTTTCCGCCTGGTCCACTCAACATCAACATCCCGTTACCGCCGTTTGATCCAGCGACGTGGGAAGAATACGCATTCGTGTCGACGCCGGCGGGTAATCGCTGGAAACGGATTCCGCGACAAACGCAGCTTGACGGTGGCGTGTTGGTTGATGGTGAAGATCAGTTACCGCTCTTTACGATGAACTTTGCGGAAGACGACGGCCGGAATCGCCGGTTGGTGGCTGGCCTGGTTCCGGTTGGAAAGCGCGAAGCCTACATGGGCGCGGGATCTCAAAAACAGCAGGGAGATCCGCAGCCTGTAGTTGAGCCGCTACCAGTTTCGGATCCGCGCATGATCCTGTTCTGGTCGCAAGTAACTGAGCCATGGAAGAAGTTACTCGAGCAGGCCGACACGGGTAAGAACATGAACCAGGGATCGAAGCTGCCTACCGATCCGGATGGTCCACTGCCGGGACCGCTGCCTCTCAGTGATGACAACATTGCTGCAACCACGCAGACACTGCGCGAACAGATCCAAACAGGTTCGTGGTACATCCTGCTTGACTTTGCGAACCTGCTGGAAGCTCAAACGCCGCGCGTTTGGCGTCTGCTCAAGGGACAATCGCCGGCAGCGGGCGAGCCCGCATTCAATGCGGCCGAACAAGCACTGGCGACGGCGATCACAAACACTGCGTTCAGCTTAACAACCACGCAGCGGAACGCCTTCCGCTCGAAAACCGCTTATTCGCCGTCACAGGTCAAGAATTCATTAAAAGCCGCATTGATTGCCGTGAAGACCGGCACGATCGAAAACAATCTCGAGGCAGTGAAGACTTCGTTCGATCGCAAACGACTCACACTCGATCCGCTGTGGCCCGATTTTCTCTTTCCGCTTGCAGATCCACTGCTCCCTGCTCCGTTGCCGAATTTACCGATCAACGTTGTTCCCGGCGACAACGATCTGGACCAGAACCGCAAGAGAATCGATGCGCTCGCTGCAAAGATCGAGGCCGCACTGCCGGCACAACCTGCGGCGGAAGTGCCCAGCAATCCGCTGGTTTCGCAACAACCGATGGATATGCGTGAAGGTTGGTTCGTGATTCGCTGCGTCTTTACACGACCGGAGTGTGGACCAATCGATCCGCCATTGCTGAGCGAGCCGACAACGCCGTTTCAGATGGCAGGATTCTTCGATCCGGACGCACCGGCGCGTCCGATCCGGATCGCGTTGCCGCTTGATACGTCACCGGCGGGATTGCGCAAGTTTGATAAGAACACGGCCTTCATGATCTCCGACATGCTTTGCGGTCAGATCGATCGATTGAAGGGACTGACACTGGCGGATCTGGTTTTGTCGGTGTTGCCGTGGCCGCTGCATAAGGATCTTTCGGTTCCGGATGGCGGACCGTGCAAGAGCGATGCGGGAATTGAGGTGGGAATGATTTGCTCGCTCTCGATTCCGATCATCACGATCTGCGCTTTGTTGTTGCTGATGATCATCGTCTTTCTGCTCGACATCATTTTCCGTTGGGTACCGTTTTTCCTGTTCTGTTTCCCGATACCTAAGTTGAAAGCAAAAGCATGATCGCCACAAAAAGGCACAAAAAACACAAAAGTTTCAGCAGGGGAAGTTTATGCCGAGTCGAGTCAGATTAAGTTTGGCGATGGTTTGTGTGGCGAGCATTTATGTGCTTTTTGTGCCTCTTTGTGGCTAAAGAAGGTTCTTATGAATGCCGGACAAATATTTGGACGAGGAATAAGTTTTCCGCCGCGCGTGGGACCGGATGGCCGGATCGCGTGGTCGGAGGGTGAGGCGAACGTACGTGAATCGATCCGCGTGATTCTGATGACCGAACAACCGGAGCGCCTGCGTTCACCGAAGTTTGGCGGAAGCCTCGGACGCTTCCTCTTCGAACCAAACACGGTCAGCACGCGACGTTCGATTCAGGAACGCATCACGCGTGAGCTGGCCCAGTGGGAACCACGCGTTCGCGTCGAATCAGTCAACGTCGATCCGGATCCAGCGGATCCGCAAGCCGCGGTGGCAACGATTACATACAAGCTGGTGGCGACACAGGCCATCGAACGTGTCAGCGTAAGCGTGAGTTTGGGGACATAAACAATGCCTCTACAAATCCCATCCATTGACGATCGTCGTTATCAGGATTTGCTGAACGAAGCACTCGCGCGCATTCCGGTTCACAATCCGGAATGGACGAACTTCAACAAGAGCGATCCGGGCGTCACCCTGCTCGAGCTCTTCGCGTTTCTCACTGAAAATCTTCTGTATCGCTCTAATCAAATTCCCGAGCGAAACCGGCGGAAATTTTTGCAGCTCCTGGGCGTGCCGCTGCAGCCTGCTTCTTCCGCAGTTGGTCTCGTGGCTTTCAATAACGATCGTGGGCCACTCGAAACGATCACGCTGAACAGTGGTCTCGAAGTCCGCGCGGGCCAGGTTCCTTTTCGTACCGAACACGGACTCGATGTGTTGCCGATCGAGGCTTTGGTCTACTACAAGCAAAAGATCGTTAGCCAGGACACGCAGGTCACAGACTATTACAAGCTTCTCTACGCGTCGTATCAGGGCCAGCCGCCTAACGATGCTGACATACAACTCTACCAAAGCGTTCCAATAGATGGACGCGAAGGCAAGGAAGTCGCAATCGGTCAGGACGCAACTGATCGATCTGCATGGATCGCGCTGATGGTTCGTTCCAGCGACAAGCCCATCGACGACAGTGAACAAGCCAAAGAAGACTTAAGAAATAAAGTTCGCGAAGCAATCGCGGGTAAGACAATCAGTCTCGGCGTAGTGCCCGCAATCGATGCCGCCTCACGTCAACTCGCACCAGGCGGAGCCGCAAATCCTGAAGGCGAAGCACTGCTTCAGTACCTCATTCCGAACGTGCGCCCGGATGGTCTGCTGCCTACAGATCCGGCTCAACGAGTGCCACAGTACCGGCCATTGATTGCCAGTCCTCGCGGTAACGTACTCGAGACGCCCGGAGTCGTCGAAATCACGCTTCCTTCTGTAGCGGAACTGCAACTGTGGTCCAATCTCGATCCACTCGAACAAGGCGTCGCAGACTTTCCGCCGTCCCTCGAAGACAGTCGCTTGAGCGACCGCGTGATCACCTGGCTGCGTGTGCAAGCGTCGCCCGGAGTCGGCGCACGTTTGCTCTGGCTTGGAATCAACACTGTCTCAGTGATGCAGCGCGCTCACGTTACCAGCGAGCTACTGCCCGACGGCACCGGAGCGCCCGATCAGATCGTGGTCCTGTCTCGTAAACCGGTGATCCCGAAGTCCGTCCGTTTAGCTGTCAGCCCGCCTGCCGGCGAGACGAGACTCTGGCAGGAGATCGATGATCTGTTGTCGGCTGGACCAGAGGTTCAGGTACCGGATCTCCGTCAGCCTCCGGGTGCGGCTCCGGCGCCGAGTCTACCGGCGGAAGTTTATGTGGTTGATGCCGAGTCGGGTCAGATTAAGTTTGGCGATGGTTTGCGTGGCAAGCGTCCGCCTGCGGGGGCGAAGTTGCGCGCGAGTTATGACTATGGCGTCGGTTCGGCCGGCAATGTTGCTGCGGGTTCGATCAACGCGAGCCCTGCTTTGCCTGCCGGTATCAAGGTCAGCAACCCGATTCGTACCTGGGGCGGCACCGAAGCGGAGACGATCGAACAAGGCGAGAAACAGATTGCCCGCTACCTGCAACATCGGGATCGACTCGTAAGCGTTGCCGATTTCGAAACGATCACGATGCGCACACCGGGTGTTGATATCGGCCGTGTTGAAGTGCTGCCGGCGTTCAATCCCGATCTCGTACCAAACGAAGCCGGGGACGCCCCGGGCGCAGTGACGTTGATGCTGATCCCGCGCAACGATCCAAAACAGCCCGATGCTCCGGTTGCCGACGCAATCTTTCTCAATACGATCTGTCGTTATCTCGATCCGCGGAGGTTAGTGACAACGGAACTCTACCTACGTGGACCAGCTTACAAGCCAATCTGGATTTCGGTGGGCATCAACGTCGTCGCAGGCGTTGCCGTTGCCGAGGTGCGCGAAGCGGTCAAACGAGCCCTGCTTAATTTCCTTGCGCCAATCCAGAACGGGAGTGGGCTCACAGATAACTTAACTTCGTTAACGTCGCCAACCTTCGCTTCGACTCAAAAAGGATGGCCACTGTCGAAAGCAGTCACAGCCCGCGAACTGCTGGCAGTGGCGAGTCGTGTCTCCGGAGTTTTGCTGGTTAACGATGTGTTGCTCGCGGAAGACATAAAACCCGCAAGCGAACAGATTGCGATGAACGGACTGGAGTTGCCGCGAGTGTTGGGCATCAGCGTCAGCATCGGCGAGCCGATGAACCTCGATCAGTTGCGCGGACAAACAACGCCGGTGACGACGACACAAGGGCCGAGGCTTGTTCCGGTTCCGGTAATTCCCGAGGAGTGTTAGTAACCAGATGGACGCCAACGGCACTCGATTTCATCTTCTGTTAGGTCGTGACGACTGGGCCCAGTGCACGGTTGATACAGCCTCAGGAAAGAAGTCTCTGAAAGAGCTCTGGGAATTGGTGCCTCCGCAAGGCGGCAGCGGTTTCAGTTGGAATGAAGAGCGCAACGAACTGACACTCGAGCCTCGGCTTTTCAAGTTCACCGCAGCACCCAAAGATACGTTCCCACTGCTCGAAAATCGTCGTGGCGCCGGCCGTGATGTGTTTGGCAACTGGTACTGGATCGACGAAACGTCTCTGAAGCTTCGCGTGCGGTCGATCGGGTCAGGTGAAGTTGCTGACTTCTGGCCGTTGGATCAAAAACGTTCACATTCAAAGCCATCAGGCGATTTCGAGCCCCTCGTTGAAGATCAACCGGTAACTGTAAAACTTTCGGGCCTCGCAATCACTGAAGATCACTATCTCGTCGTGGGTGTCAGCGAACCGGCAGGACTCCTGATTTTCGATCTGCACACAGGCGGCGAACCGCAACAGATGTTCTGGCCTGAGGGCATCGCGTTTGCGCCATTCGATATAGCGCCACGGCCTGGCGGCGGAGTTTTCATCCTCGATCGCGTCAACGGCGCTTACTGGGCACTCGATCGACATTTCAACGTCATTGGTCCTGAAGTCGACGGCGAGACTTTACTGGCGGAAGCTCACACGGCTGATTTTCAACCGGTTGACGAGAGTGTGGTGCGTTCTACAAAGCGCCGTGTTTTCCCGAAAAGTTTTTCACTGCTGCAATCACCCATCGCGTTGAAAGATCCAATCGCGATCGAAGCCTTGCCCGATGGAACGGTCCTGATTCTCGACGGCGATCCGGGACGCAAGTTCTCACAGATCTTTAGATATCGATTTGCTCAACAGTTGGACGATCAGATTTCCACTGAAGCGATTCTGAAACTGATTGAAGAAGATCACAAAAGTGAGTTCACGCTCGTTGCCTACGACATGGCGTTTGTGCCCAAGCATGACGAATCGGGTCAAACGGTCACGGATCGTCTTTACGTTGTCGCTGCGGATGGAAATCAAAGCTATGCGTTTCGTCTGTGTCTGCGCGACGAGAGAGTCGAGCTGCAGCCGATCGCAGAGTTCCTGCCGATGCGACTATTCGGCGGCAAGGCGCTCGCAGGTACGCCAACCGGCGCTTTTTACGATTTTGCTGAAGACTGGATTCCACTCATTCAACAACGCCGTCCGCGATACGTTGCCGAAGCCACGCTCGAGACGCCACTGAAGACAGCGCTCGATAAACCTTATTTCGACAGCGGTGAACCTGATTGCGTTTGGCATCGCATCATGCTCGACGCGCATATTCCACCCGAGACGACGATCGAGATATGGAGTCGTGCAGCCAACGAAGAAATCGATTTGCCGTTGTTGCCGTGGCAGCGCGAGCCTGCGCCTTATTTGCGTGGTGATGGTTCTGAGCTTCCCTTTCTGCGCGCCTCGCAATCTACCACTTGTGCCGGCGTGCAAAAGCAAAAGATCGGCGCGGGAACCTGGGAGCTGTTGTTTCAACGCGCACGCGGACGCTTTCTACAACTTCGCATTCGCCTGAAAGGTGACGAACGAAGTACACCGCGGCTTCGCGCATTGCGCGCATACTTTCCACGTTTCTCATACCTGTCGAATTATCTTCCCGGCGTTTATCGCGAAGACTCGCAGTCGGCGTCGTTTTTAGATCGCTTCCTGTCCAACGTTGAAGGGCTTTACACGTCGCTGGAGGACAAGATTGCCGCAGCACAGATTCTTTTTGACGTGCGCAGTGCGCCCCGCGACGTTCTCGATTGGCTGGCAGGGTGGTTCGGAGTTGCACTCGATCCCAGTTGGGACGAGGCAAAACGTCGCATGTTCATCGCTCATGCGATGGACTTCTTTCAATATCGCGGCACCATTCGTGGTCTCACGATGGCATTGCACCTCGCGTTGGACCAGTGCGCCGATGAAAGCATCTTCGCGGAAAGTAAACGTCAGGAAGAAATTCGCATCGTTGAGAAATACCGATCGCGCACTCTGCCCGGCGTGATCTTTGGAGATCCAACGGAGGCGACCGGGCTGCGCACAGTGGACGTCGCTGCTGCCTGGAGACCGGATCAGGGCAGCGCAAATCTGAATCAGCGCTACGCAACTGCCATCGGACCGCCGGCTGGTTCTGTGATCCAGTATCCGCTTGTTCCTCCTGTTGACGATGGAGGAAGCGCGACGTGGAGCCAGTTCTCAACTTCAACACTGGGCTTTGTTCCTTCGTCTGCCGCCTCCGAACGCGCAGCCTGGCAGGGATTTCTACAGAGTCGTTACTTCAACATTCAGCAATTGAACTCAGCCCATCAAACGGTGTATGCAGCGTTCAAAGACGTTGCCGTGCCGCGAGATCTGCCAGTGGTCGCAAAAGCGCGAACGGATTGGGAAGAATTTGTCGTTGGACCAGGCGTGACGCGTCACTTGTGGCAGGACTTTCTGGCGCGTCGCTACCGGCGCATCAAGGCTCTCAACGCGCCATACGGAACATCGTGGTCCGGTTTTGAGTTTGTGCCTCTACCCGATGCGTTGCCACTGGACGGTGCGCCTCTGTCTGACTGGTTTCAGTTTGAAAGTGTTGTGCTGAGCATGCAGCGAGCTGCGCACCGCTTCACCGTACTGCTCCCCGTGCCACTGTCGTTAGCTTTCAATCCTCAAGAACATCAGCGCCGGATGGATCTCTCGCGGCGCATCATCGACCTTGAGAAGCCCGCACACACGGTTTTTGACGTGAAGTTTTACTGGGCCATGTTTCGAGTGGGCGAAGCAAGGCTTGCGCTAGACACAGTTATCGCCCAGGGCAGTCGTGCGCCACAACTCTTGCCCGAGTTCGTGCTGGGCCAGGGATTTGTGGGCGAGAGTTATCTCGCCCCGCCGGTACCCGAAAATGCTTGCGATCGCATGATCCTGGGACGCGATCCATTACAGAACTCCTAATTAAGGAGATATGAAAATGAGTTGTTCTTGTTTCTCTTCGCACACAAATAGCTCCTCAATGGCTGAGCCGGATCCGGCCAAACATGTGAATTTCAACGTCGGCATGGTTCTCGGTGTCGACGACTTCACACAGGAGTTCGCCTACTTAGCGGGACGGGACCAGTGGTTGGCGCGCGACCTGATTGGCTACGGGACGGTGCGCGGCTTGAACGTTCGCAGCGAAGTTGACGCTTTGAAAGGACCGCGCGTGGTCGTTGAACCAGGTGTTGCAGTGAGCCCGCGCGGACAGCTGATCTGTGTGCCTGCGGCGCAGTGCGCGTATCTCAAAAACTGGGTGGCCGATCATTCTCAGGATATCTCAACACAATTAGGATCGCCGCCCGATACGAGCCTGACCTTGTATGTGGTGCTCTGTTACCGCAACTGTCCGACTGATAACGTGCCGATTGCAGGTGAGCCGTGCCGGAGTGAAGACAAACTGATGGCGCCGTCGCGACTGACTGACGATTTCTCGCTCGAACTGCGTCTCGAGAAGCCGAATCAACGCGAAGAGAATGCGGTTCGAGATTTTGTCGCGTGGCTGAAGCAGATTGAAATCAGCGCCGATCAGCTTTCCACTCCGCTGGACCAGTTTCTTCAGGCGATTCGCAATGCTGCGTCTGTGTGGTTGACGTCGCCGTTGTCGTCGCCGCTGGATGATTTCATGTTTGGATCGCCGCCGGGATCGCTGGTTATCAATGCAGCCGATGCAAGTGAGTATCTTCGGGCGGCATTCCGAGTTTGGGTGACCGAACTACGGCCGCACTGGATCGCTCGCTGGCACGGCTGCGCTGCAATACATATCGAAGGCGATCAGGCTGAGGATGAAGATTGTGTGTTATTGGCTTCGCTGGACGTGCCGCTGTTACCGCTGTCGCCCGGCACTTTCGACATTCCAAACGACACAATCCTGCCGAACCAGGATGAGCGTCCATATCTGGTCCATCTGCGCTTGTTGCAGGAATGGCTGCTGTCGGGATTTCCACCTGTTCCCATAGCTCCGGCTGCGCCGCTCGTCGCGCCAAATCTAATCATGGCAAATCTTGATGGTCCAATTACCCTTGATTTGACTAATCAACAATGCCTCATCTGCAACACCAATGCCGGTATAGTCAGAATTAACTTGCCGCTTACCGCTACACAGGACGGGCGCGTTGTGATTGCCAAACGCATAACGACTGGCTCGCTGGTTCAAATCTTCGCTGGAACAGGAGACCAGGTTGAAGGTCAGGGATCGATACAACTAACCGGACAGAATCGGTTCGTGCAGCTCGTTGCGAACGCCAAGCTCAAGACCTGGCACGTGATCGCGCAGTTATAAGGAGGCTTGAACAATGGATTCACAGATCAGTTTGCAACAGCCGATTCTGGACGGCGGGATCCGCTCGATCAATTTCTTCAACGGGCGGCTGCTCAGCGCTCGCGATCTGACGCAGGAACAGTCGGCCAATCGCGAGGCAGACCGGCGGCTGGGCCAGGCGATTGGCGACGGCATCGTTCATGGGTTGGAAGTCTCAAACTCAACGACGTCAACTCAAGCATCACCCGTCGTCGCCATCGAAGCCGGCCTCGCCGTCAATCGCGTTGGGCAAACGTTGTTGCTAGCCGGCAAGACTGAAGTCGCCCTCGTTCGTCGTGCAACTCCAGGCACGGGCAACATTCAACCGTTCGGCGAATGTGCCCCACTCCAGTCCGGAACCTACGTGGCCGGCGCCGGCGTGTACCTGCTGACGATCGCGGCCGCTCAGGGAACAGAAGGCCGCGCTGAGACACACAGCCTCGAGCGCACAAGTGCATCGTGTAACACCGACACGACGGTGACGGCTGTCCAGTTTCGCCTGATCCAACTTGATCAGCAGATCACTGCTGCCGAAATGCTGGACCACGATCATCTACGCAACCGGATCGCTTACAAGTGCTTCGGCGTCGATACCACCAGTTCATTTCTAACCGATCCCTTCGAGGCGCCGTTGGAGCAATACGGGTTGCTCGACAGCCTGCGCCCGACGTGGTTGACCGAATGTGAAGTGCCACTTGCAATTCTGTACTGGACGCTGGTTGACGGCATTAAGTTCATCGATATGTGGTCCGTTCGACGACGGGTGGTGCGCCGTTCGGCTGATCACACCTGGTCGTTGTTCACTTCTCAACGTCGCCGCGGCGAAGGTGAGGCAATGTTTTTGGAGTTTGCCGAACACGTCGACTCGATGCGCAAAACTCTGTCCAGTCCGGCTAATGTTCGCGCAGTCGATCACTTTCGTTATCTGCCGCCCGTGGGATTCCTGCCACTTGTTTCCAGCCGCTTTACGCAGGGCTTTCATAAGGATCTTTTCTTCGACACGATCACGCGACACCCGGAGGTACACATCGAAGGGGCGCGAGTCGAGGCACTCGTGAATGCAGCGCTTCACTATCCGCCGGTTGATCTGAACAGCCACGTGATGATCTGGATCTATCGCGTGCGAGAGAGTCAGCAACAGCTTGCAACCGGCGCGCTCGCAAACGACACGCAGCCATACCTGATCTTTACCACAGGACACATGGCCTACCTGGGCGACGCACATTTCGACGTGAATCGATGGGACTTTAGTAACTTTGCCTGATGGAGGATATGAAAAATGCCACTACAAAATGTTAACCCGGGCGACTTAATTTCTTCCGCCGACTGGAATAGGTTAGTGGCAGCTATCAACGCGCTCGACGGGCGTGTAGCTGATCTCGAGACCGGTGGCTCGAACAGAGCGCCTCATATTACCCAGGTGCTGCCGGGAGGTCCGGTGACTGCCGGCGACACAATAAGTATCTTCGGCAGCAACTTCGACTTCAGTCAGGGTGCCCATAGCGTCTTTTTCGGTAATACCCGAGCGATCGATTTCCTGACTGGATCGTCTAACACGCTTCTTATCGTTAAGATCCCCGATGTAGTGGAAGGGGCAACTCCCAACGGCGCCACATTGACTTTAAGCATCGGCAATCTCGTAGGAACAACAACTCAGGCCATCACCATCAAGTCGAAACCAGTGGTCGTGACTGGCGGTATTCAGTTCACTTTCAAGGGAACTCGTCCGACTGTCACACCCACGCCCACGGTACAGTTCTTCTACGACTTTGAACTCAAGTCTCAAGCCAGTGAGGATGTGAACGTAACCATCGCGCCGACTATTGCTGTAATACCGCCGTTGCCGGCCGGCGTTCCCGATCCGGGACTGCCGCAACTGCTCGCTGTACTTGAAGGCAATGACGTACGAAACGACGGCGTGATCTCTTTGCCTGAAGGCGCTACCAAGACAGTCAGCCTGCGTCTCAGTTTGCCGGCCGGAACAAACAACCTGCGTTATTCACTGAGCGTGACTGCGACCGCGCCCGGTTTGGCGCAGCGCGTTGAGTCACTCCCGGCGCAACAAGTAGGCCAGGCAACGGAGCAACCCGATCCAACGATCACGAGTTTTGAGTTCAACCAGGTAATAGCGCCTGGCGACGCAGCCTTCTCGCCAAACACGGGAGGCGTTAACGGAGTTGACGGCACTATCAGCGTTCGTCAGGGCAACACTGTGAGCGTAGAGTTCAGAGCATTGTTCGCCGGTATTCCGACCGGACAGACGAACCAATATGCAATCACCGCGGTGATAGAAGGGCCGGCGGGTGGATGGTCCACTAAACTGAACCAGAATCAGTTGACCCCGCAGCCGGTGGCGGGGCCCGGTGGCGCAAAAACAATTCTCTTTGACATTACAGCGCCGGGCGCACCGGCAACAGGGATCGCACGTTTTACATTGACGCGCCAGGGCATATCTACAAATAACAAGCGTTCCATAGCTTATCGACTGGTCCTGCGCTAGTCGGAATTTCAATAACGACCACCAACGAAAGGAAGAATCATGCCTACATTCTGTGTCCCCCCACTCTCAAGCCTTCCGGGGTCTCCAGCCAGCGATTTCGATTGGTGGGTGCTCCCGCCGAACGCGGCAGAAATTCGTTACTATCCCGACAATCCGAACTGGCTGGGCGCGTTTGGACTCTCGGCGGGTGACGGCGCGAATGAAGATATAAAGTTTCGTTGCCTCAAAGGGAATTTAGCAGGGAAAAATCGTCTCCTGCTGCAATGGATCGTCCGCACGTCAACGCTCAACAACTCGATCGACCGAGTTAATGTGCTAATTGGCGTACCAGGCGCCGCCAAATATCTTGCCTTCAGCGCCCAACTCGTTAACCCGGCGACGACGTCGGCGAGTCCTCCGGGAACGGAGAACAACGGCGTATTCTCTTATAGACTTCAGCAATGCAACCAGGCGGGCGGTGCAATCACCGCCGTTCCTGGCTTCATCACTGACAGCGTCGCTTTCGAAGAGACGGCACGGATGTGGGTGTCCGTCACCAGCCCGACGCGATTGCTGCAAACCGACTGGGCTTTCCAAATTGCGATACCACTGGGTGAAAACTGGGGTGAAGCACCCGCCACTGTTAATCTCCCTGCTTCCGGTGCTTTCAAGCTTTGGTTTGAAGTTTGGCCCTCGATACTGAACAACGCTGTTCCTCAACAGTGGCCCACGACTGCGCCGGCAACAGCGAGCAGTACCAGCATCATTCCACCAGGCGGGATCAATGAATCACAGATGTTGGACATGGCCACGGGAGGCGTGTGCGACGATTCTGTGAAATTGTCCTGGGGCAGTATCGGTACGCGAGCAGTTCCAGGCGGAGCAGCGCGACCCGATAACAACACTATCAAGCTGGATCTCGGAAAGCCTTATCCACCTCTCAGCGCCCCGTATGACACAAACCATACGCCTGACGCCAGCAATGTCGAGCACCAAAACCAGTTTTTCGCAAAGCCGACTCTACCAGCAGGTATTTCAGATCCACAGAAACAGTCGTTGCGCGCGAGATTCAGCATTGCAAACTGGGGATCGCAACTCTCGGAATCAACCGCTGCTTCCTGGAGACCGATCGATCGAGGCACAAACGTTAATTTCGATCTTGCCAGCAGTGAATGTCGCGTAGTTTGGCCGTTACCTGCTGACGTCGGCGCCCCGGGATCGTTTCTCGTCAATCTGGTTCGGAACATCAATGCGTACCTCAACGCCTGGGCCGCGAGCGCGCCGTTTCCGCCCGGATCGCAGAGTCCGCACCAATGCATGTTGGTCGAACTCTCGAGCCTCGATCCGTCAGTGATCATTACGACGACTAGTGTCTATACAAACATGAATGTCGCGAATGCTTCGACGTTCCGGCGGTTTGCCGAAATCAGTGTCGTCGGCGCAACACCCATCAGCGTCCAACCGCGTGACGTTTATCTTTACGTCCAAAAATTCAACATGCCGCCAGTTGTGAAGCATCGAGAAACGCCGCCGCCATCCACGACCTTCAACGCTGAGCAGCCGAACTTCGGCGTTTTGAACCGTGCGGCTGCCAGCACCGGCGGCGTACGAGGACACGACGTGGAAGACATCGCTGCACTGGTCCCAACTTACACAGTGCACGGTTATATGGATACCGGCAAAAAGTATGAGCTGGCGGATGGAAGCAAAGTTCCGATTCTTCGCCGGCAAACTTCTTTTGGTTACTTCGTGCTTCATGAGGGCGATCTGCATGGCTGGGAAACCCGGCTCTACGGCGCAGAGAAACTCGCTGAAGATGTTTACATAGTACGTGTTCCCAACAATGGTTCAGTTCATGTTGAGACGGCGGTTCAGGCGCGCGAGTCTGCGAATGAGACGCCGCTTCCTCCGGACGGCAGGCCTACTGAGGGGGTCGGCAAGAAACCGCATGGTTGCCTGGCCGCCATTCTGCATTTGTTTGGCCGCCACAAAAAAACCAGTGTGTGAGCATGTTTTCAACAGCGAATGCAAATGATTCCACGATCCTGAGGCTGCTGGTCAAGGGCAGCGATCTTGACCCGCTCGCCTTGCGTGGAAGCATGGCCAGCATTCTCAACGACGTCTCGTTGCAGCCCCGGCTTCCTCCTTCAGCGACGCTCTTCATTCGCAAGCTGACGGATCCGTTGCCGGGGTCGCTGCAACTCGACACAAGCTTTCCGCGTGCGCCGCAAGCGTGGCGGCACGCATTCAATACTAAATTCGATCGACTGGTTTCGAGCGCTGCTCGTCCGGCATTTGGACCAGTGGCTGACAGTGCGGAGTCGGTTGTGTTTTACGACTATGCGGAACTGTTAGCGAGTTTGAGTGCTGATTGGTGTAGTGGCTCTGTCATGACGCGTTGGTGGTGGCAGAGTTTGCTGAAACGCGGCGACATTGCTCATCTGATCAAGCAACTCTGGCGCGATAAGATCGAGTATGCGCCTGCGGCGTTGCAGCATCTTGTGAAAAGAAATGCTGTGGTCGAATTTGTGAGGCGTTTGAGTGAAGCAGAAGCGCGTGCGTTGGTGCGGCGTGTGGTGCAGGTGTTTGCGCTGCACGCGTTGAGGAGGGTTGTTGAACCGCGGATTACACGGATCGAAGAAACGGATTTGGTTGTTGAAGTTAGGGAGGTTGAGAAGGAACTCCCGGTTCGGAGTGTGATGCCGTGGAAGGATGTGGTGCCGGAGAGTAATACGCCGCAACTACAAGCGGCGCAGCAGCTTTTTGTTGGGATTACGTTGATGATTCAACGAGCGCCGGCAACTGTGCGCACCCTGAGTTTCGCGCGTGACGTTGAATGCTGGATGGAGCAAGCGATCGTCGAGCCATCAGCTGTGCGCGACCCTGTGATAGTTGCTGTGCCGACAACCACTCTTGATTCTTTTGATCGTCCAGAAACTCACGCCCCGATCCGCGTTAATCAGCCTGCGGCGCCTCCAGTCCCTCTTGCGCCCGAGACACCAGGCAAAAAATCCGCGTCATCCGTGGCCCCGGTTTTCAAGTTCGAAGACGCGCAGACAGTTTTGCAAGCTACTACAGAACCAATCGTTGTTAACGAGCCAACCCAAGTTGTTCGCGATGAACCGCCGGCTGATGTAACACCGCCGGAAACGTTATTGATGACGGCGAGTGAGGCACTCGACACCATTACGATCGAAACAGAACTTGGCGGTCTCTTTTACCTGATCAACCTCGCGACCTTCATGGAGATCTATAGCGACTTTACGAGTCCGGTAGAGCAATTTCATGACGATCTGACAATTTGGGATTTCGTGATGATCGTCGGTCGCGAGATCAATGGCGATCGAGATCTCGATGATCCAATATGGACAGGATTACAGGATTTACAGGATGTACAAGATAAGAATCCTGAAAATCCTGTTAATCCTGTACCCAAACCAACGTGGTTGGCAAACTTGCTCCCTGATATTGGGGCGCGCTTAGTCCTCGCCCTCGGTATTACGAACGATGACGATCTCGCCGAGCTGCTTCTCCATCACCACGCTCGTGTAATCGTAACCCCCACACACCTCGACATCTTTTTCGCGCTTGCTACGCACCCGATTGAAATACGGTTCGCCGGGTTGGACCGCGATCCGGGTTGGGTACCAGCCGCAGGCAGATTCATCGCTTTTCACTATGACTAAAAAGATGCGAAAAAATTTATTTGACGGTTTGCAGCCGACCCCGGCGGAACACTTCAAGCTCTACTTCTATGGCGCCGTGCTCAGTTTGTTTCATCACGTGGTCCACGTGTACGGCTCGAGCGAAGCAGCCTTCAAAGAGTTTCCGTTTCTCATCGGATACAACAATGAGCTCGCCGATGGTGGTCTATCCGGAGTGCATTCGAGTGAAGCTGTCGCGTGGTGGCACGAGTCGCTGAAAGCGTGGGAAAACAAAGCGACCGCGCATCTGCCGTTGCGAGCTTTGCGCAAAGCCGCGAACCTCGATACTTCTGCCATCATCCTGTTGACGACGATTGGTTTGATCGAAGAAGACCTGCGCTTCGGCGCAGTCTTCGAAGCCATGCAAGGCTCGCCCGGTCAACACCGAGCGACGCCGAGTTTGCTCAATACATGGGGACGCGATGAAGTCCACTGGCACGATTCCAGATCGAACCTGCGACAAATGCGTGAAATGGGACTCGTGCGCGTTGTGAATCCTGATTCGCCTCGTCTCGAATGGGCCCTGGAGGTACCGAGTGCGTTGTGGGATGCACTGCGCGGCGAGCAAAACGTGATGCCTGGACCGGGGCTGCGTTACCGTCCGCCGGGTGAACTCGCGACGATGGAAGATCTCGTTCTGCCTTACGAGACGCACGAAAAAGTCAAAGCTATTCCCGGACTATTCACCTCTGAAGAAGCGCAAACACTCATCGTGCGCGGCGCCTATCGAAACGGCCGGCGCACAGTTTTTGGCGCCATCGCACGCGAACTCAATCTGGGCCTACTCGAGATTAAAGGTGTCACTGGTCCAACTGACGACCAGTTTCGTGTCGCTGGACCACTTGCGACAGCGCTCAATGCACTTCCAGTAATCGTGCTCGATCTGGAACCGCGTGAAACTGTCGAGATACCGCGTCTTTCTGCATGCGACCTTCCCGGCGGCATTGTACTCAGTAAGCAAGGGGGCGTGAGTGGCGACGGAGCAGAACGCGCGCTCGTGCTCAATTTGGATATGCCCGATCCGACTCTTCGCAAACGACATTGGCTTCGGGCAAGCGGCAATTGCAAGCTCCGCGATCCTGATACTCTGAGCGAGCGCTTTCGTCTGACCTCAGGAAACATACACCGCGTTGCAACCCTCGCGGAATCATATGCCGCACTGGCAAATCGCCATGAGATTACGCTCGCCGACGCGCAGCGCGCGACTCGCTCGCTCAATCGCCAGATACTCGATGCCCTCGCGATTCGCTTGCCGGTGTCAGGCGACTGGAACCAGCTCGCTGTCGGTGGTGACACGCGACGCGAGTTGGAAAACCTCGTCAGTCGTTGTCGTCATCGCGAACACCTGCAATCGCAAGTGGGTCCAGCTGCGAGCGCCGGAGTACGTGCGCTCTTTAGTGGTCCAAGCGGCACCGGTAAAACTCTCGCTGCTCGTCTACTCGCCGCTGCACTCCAGATGGATGTTTACCGGCTCGACCTTTCGAACGTTGTCAACAAATACATCGGCGAAACTGAGAAGAACTTAAACCTGATCTTCTCACGCGCTGAAGAACTCGACGTTATCCTCCTGCTCGACGAAGGCGACTCACTGCTAACTCAACGCACCGGCGTGCAAAGTTCAAACGATCGTTACGCAAACCTGGAGACAAACTTCCTGCTGCAACGACTCGAATCGTTCGATGGAATTCTCGTGGTAACGACAAACGCCAGCGAACGGATCGATAACGCGTTTCAGCGGCGTATGGATGTGGTGATTTCGTTATCGCCGCCGACGCCGCCGGAACGTTGGGCCATTTGGCAGCTCCACCTGCCCCCGGATCATGCGGTCGATTTTTCATTGTTGGAGGAAGTTGCAGGACGCTGCGTGTTGTCAGGAGGCCAGATCAAAAACGCTGCGCTACACGCGTCGTTACTCGCACTGGAAGACGGCGGGATCGTGACCTCCGCGATGATCGGAGCCGCAATCGAACGCGAATATCGCAAGGCCGGCGGCGTCTGTCCGCTGCGCCGCAATTGATAGCGGTACCTGGATAAGATCCGGGATTAGTTGGAAAGGATCGGGCGCATCTATTTCAGCGAACATCCGCACAACCAAACGCGCGAGCCCATCGACGCCGGCACCGGCGCCCCCTGCTCCATCACGTGCTTCAGGGTCACCAGCGCGATCCGTCGCTCCGCCCACTGTTCGCCTGAACGTTCAGGCGATACGAATGTTTGGAAAGGATTATTTCCGCAATCGCGAAGGCAAGCTGATCGAGTTACCAAATGACATCACCGCCTCTGAAGCTGCGGACCTCGAAGCCCAGGCTGTCGCCAGTGAGAAACAACTCGGCAAAGGACCTCCACCTCAACCCGTTCCCGACGTAAAGAAACTCGACAAGAAAGAAGACAAGAAGACCCAACTCAAGCCTCACGCAAAGGGTAAGAAACCCGGCAGAGGAAAAGGCAAAAGTGCGTCCGGCGCAGGCGCTGCGGCTGCAATGCTGAAAGCAGTCGGAACCAGCAAGGTCGCCCAATATCTTGCTTCCAAAGCAGCGCCCGTCGTGAGCAAAGGTTTCGGCAAGTTGCAGCAACTGCGGCAGAACCAACAAACGCACGACAGCGCTGACGAAAAGCGAGGTCAATCGGAGCAAGCCGTTCTCATCCCGCCCAGCGAAGGACAATCAAAGAGTAATGCGGGTCAGGTAAACGTCGTTAGCGATCGTCCCGCGCCAAAAGTAGATGCCAACAAAGGCAAGCAAACACTTCAACAAAAACTAAAAGAGAACGTCCCGCGTCGAGTCGAAGACGTCGACAACTTTAAGCGCGACAAGAAGGCGCAACATACCGGCGCCGACGTGTTGAAGGTGGTCCAGGTTGATAAGAGCGCGGTTGTTTCAACTTTCCAGGACATGGGCCACACGCCGCCACCTGCTCCACGTGAATTCGAACCGGAACCGCTACCGCCACCCGAGCCCGCACCGCCGACCAACGCGCTGGGTCTCGGCAAAGACGGCATCGCACCGCTGCAAAAAGAGCACACTGATGTCTCGAATTACACGAAAGAAGCAGACAGCAAGCTGAAAGAAGAGGGTGTCACACAAGAGCAGCTCGACATGGTCGACAGCGGCGATCTTGCCAATGCGAACAAAGAGAAGAAAGGCATGGAAAAGACAGCGCAAACTGAACCGCTTGCCGTCCAGAAGTTTGCGCAGGACCAGAATCAAAAAGTCGAGACAGAGCTCAAGAAGGAAGAGAACAAGAAGCGTCAGGACATGGGCGCCAGGCGCAAGACCAATCTCGGCGTTACCGGCCAAAAGCAGAAAAACACAAAGACGGCGCTCGAGAAAAAGCGCGATGAAGTGGCAACCAAAATCAACGGTATCTATACAGCCGCGCAGGACAAAGTAAAGAAGAGACTCGCCGATCTCGAAATCGAATCGATGAAGCGTTTCGATAACGGCAACAATAAAGCGACGCAGGAATTCGAAGACACGGTCAACCGCGAACTTAGTGACTTCAAAGCCGATCGCTACTCTGGTTGGTTTGGTTGGGCGAGAAAAGTCAGAGACTGGTGGAAAGGCATGGATGACCTGCCTGCGGTCAAAGCCATCTTCGATCGCAATCGCGAAAAGTTTGTCGCCACTATCAACAAGCTCGTCGAAGACATTTCCGCCGACAACAAGAAGGTTATTCAGGAGTGCAAAGACGAGCTCCAGAACGCACGGACGCAAATCAAGGATTACGTTGACAAGCTTGGACCAGCGCTCAAAGACATCGGCAAGAAAGCCGCCGAGGAAATGAATTCGAAGCTGGACCAGATGGACAGCTTTATCGCCAAGCGGGAAGAGGAATTACAAAACCAGCTGAAAGACAAACAGACCGCGGCTATCAAAGCGATCGACGAAAAGATCGAGAAGATGAAAGAAGCAATGGCCGGTGCGCTCGCGAAGCTCGGCAAGTTGCTGCTTTGGGCGGCAAAGAAATTCTTCACCTGGGCGCTCGAGAAGGTTGGTTTCTCGTTATCGACGATCGACACCATCATTAACAAAGGCGCGGCGGTGTTGAAAGCAATCTTCACGAAGCCGATCCAGTTTGTGAAGAACCTCATAAGCGCCGCGATGACCGGCTTCAAAAACTTCGCCAAGAATTTCCTCAAACATCTCAAGGATGCCGTCTTTGAGTGGCTCACGGGATCGCTCGAAGGATTCCAGTTGCCGCAGGTGTGGGACTTCAAAGGAATCATCAGTGTCGCACTCCAGATGATTGGTATCTCTTATCCAAACATCAGGCGTCACATGGTCTCGGTGATGACTGAGCCGGTGGTCGCTGGTCTGGAAAAGAGTTTCACCCTGGTGCAAACGCTGATCAAAGAAGGTCCGATGGCCGCCTGGGAGCAATTGAAGGAGATGGCTGGTGAGATGCGCGATGCGTTTGTCGACGCAGTCAAAGACTTCATCAAGCAGAAGATTGTGGAGCAGGCCATCATAACCATCGGTTCTATTTTTGTACCCGGCGCAGGAATAATCCGAGCGATCATTGGCATCTACGACACAATCGTTTTCCTCATTCAGAAAGCTAAAACGATCATCAAGATGATCGGCAACTTTCTTGGTTCAATCTCTGAAATCGCCTCAGGAAACATCGGCGCCGCCGCGGATGCGATGGAGCAGGGTCTCGCGCGTGGCCTGGCAATCGTGATCGGTTTTCTGGCGACGATAGCGCGTCTTAGTGGCGTCACAAACGCCGTTCGTAACGCGATTCAGAGCATTCGAGCAAAGGTGGATGCGGTCCTGTTGAAAGTGGCCACCTGGATCGCGACCAAGGCCAAGGCGCTGATCAGCAGAGGCGTCACCGCCGTTAAAGCTGGGGTTGGGAAGATGGTCCAATGGTGGAAGCGGCGTAAACGATTTACCGGCGCCGACAAAAAATCGCACTCGCTGGTGTTTCGTGGCGAAGGACGCGCTGCGCGTCTGTTTGTCGAGAGTGATCCGACGCCGTTTGAGACTTTCATTAAAGGATTCAAGGATCTCAAGGGACCAAAGAAGGACGCACAAGATCGCGCGATTGTTATTGCGCAGAAGATGGATGATTTCAGAAACCGCGCGTCCGTGACTGACGGGACTCTCACTAAGACTGATACAGACCTATTGCAAAAACTCTGGGACGACCTTGCTAAGGAAGTTGCGATCTTGTTTGGCGCTGGTGTGTCGTCACAAGTGAAATATGGTCCGCCTGCGAGCCCCACCGGCTGGGGTTCGGGAATGTTGATTACGAGTCTGGCAAATCCAAAACACGGCTCGAGGCCTTCGCTAAAGGGAGGCATTTTCGACCACCTCAACATTCGACGTCACGGAAACTTCACCAGCAAAAGCGACGAGCGTTATTACATTCTCGGTCACCTTCTAAATGAAAATCTGGGTGGTCCAGGAAACATTTGGGACAACATCACGCCTCTGTCGCGCAAAGGAAACGCACAACACGTAACGCAAGTAGAAAACCAGGTGAAAACTGAGGTGGGAAACGCCAAGACTGTTCGCTACGAAGTGCAGGCGCGATACGGTCGAAGCAAGAGTGCGCTGATTGGTACGATTCCGGCTAATCCCACCGACCCGGTGCTCGAGAACAAGCGTAATGTGCTTGTGGCTGAGCAGTACGTCCCCAGCAGTCTGTTATGCCGGGCCGTCACCGTTAGTCCAACTAATGGAGAACCGGAAGCCGGCGGATTGAACCTGACGAAAGAAGTTTTAAATGAGGTCGAAAGTACTTCTCTCGATGACTACAACGTGCCAGGGCAGGCCGTGCGACGACTCAAGCGAATCGCGATTAACGATGCGATCAAGCAGGCTAAGGCGGGCTCAGCAACACATGAAGATGCGCTGATGCAGCTACCCGGGATTGGATCGACACGAATCAAGGAACTGATTAACGACGGCAAAGCGTGGGGATCCTGGGAGAAACTCTGGGAAGGAGTCAACGGTGTCACTGAGGACGTCACAAACCAGTGGCGACAAGGACTTGCTGGCGGCGTGACTGTGACGCTCACCGGCACGACTGAATGGGTGTGAGCACCAAAAGTGGTTTAGCCACGGATGAACGCGGATGAACGCAGATCAGCGTTTATCTGCGTTTATCTGCAGCAAATAGACCGATGTCAGCAACTGTTTCACGCTCAGTTCCGAAAGCCAAAGCTCCGGTCGAGAACCGGAACATGCTTCCGCCTGCGCGTAAGTTTGCTGACGAAAAATCTCGCGGTACGAAATTCACGCACCATGCTGGTCCACCAGCGCGAACCGGCACTGAGCGTTTTCGACTGGATAACTCTCATCGCCGTTCGGCAGTTCAGAATCAACCTCCGGCTCTGTCGGTTACGACCAATCAGCCTCCGCGTGTGTCGTCGAGTACGATTGAAAACACCACACACAACGACTCGTCGAAACGAACTCTCACGATCGGCAAGAATCCCACTACCGACGCGGTAATTCAGTATGTGGAGCCGCTTCCTTTATCGGAGGTCGCGCCGCCAACGATCACACTCGGTCGCCCGGCCAATCAGGTGGTTACGAGTAGCACGTTCAAAAAGCTCGAGTCGACAACTGTCACCAGCGCCGGCGCGCCCCTCCCCGTGGCTGTGAAGAATCCGTTGACGCACAGCTTCTCGATCGACCTCACGCCGATTCGCGTCCACACTGATGCGCGCGCACAACATCTTGTCAGAACTTTCAACACGCGTGCGTTTGCTTACGGGCATAACATCTTTCTCGGCCCCGGTGAATCGCCGGGTGATCTGCGCCTGATGTCGCACGAAGTCGCGCACGTGGTCCAACAAAGCGGCGGCGCAGTGCTGCAGCACTTCACCACCAGCCGCGGTGATGCCTTTGAACACGAAGCAGAGCAAGCGTCGGCTGCAGCCATGCGCGGCGAGAGATTTACCGTGCGACGGCGCACTAGTCGTCGCCCGCAGGGAGTTCTCGGCATCGACCTCGGAATTCCCGATCCGCTCGACTGGCTTGCGGGTAAAGCCAACATCATTCCGGGCTTCCGCATGTTTACCATCGTGCTCGGCGTCAATCCGATCAACATGAGCCCGGTTGATCGCAGCGCCGCAAACATTCTGCGCGCCCTGGTCGAATTCATGCCCGGCGGCGGCTTAATCACGGAAGCCCTCGACAACCACGGCATATTCGAGAAGGCCGGCGCTTTTGTCGAAAAACAAATCACTGCCCTTGGAATGACCGGCTCGGCAATCAAGGACGCAGTGACGCAGTTCATCGACCAGCTCAACTTACCGGGTGATCTGCTGAACCCCGGCGCAGCCTGGGAACGAGCTAAGCGAATCTTCACCGCTCCAATCGATAGGATTATCGATACCGCCGTCAGCACTGTCACCGGAATCATCGAGCTCATCAAGGACGCGATTCTCAAACCGATCGCGAAACTCGCCGAAGGTACTGAAGGTTACAACCTGCTGAAGGGTGTGCTCGGCAAGGATCCGATCACCGGCGATCCGGTTGACCGGAGTGCCGAGACGTTACTTGGACCATTGCTCAACATGATCGGTCTCGGTGACGTCTGGCAAAAGATGCAACAGGCGAAAGCGATTCCGCGCGCGTGGGCGTGGTTCCAAACCACTCTCTCGGAACTGATCGGTTTTGTCAGTCAGATTCCAGACCTGTTCCTCTCTGCATTCAAGTCGCTCACGATCGAAGACATCATTCTCGTTCCGAAAGCGTTCGCCAAACTTGCCGCCGTGTTTGGCGGATTCATCGGCAAGTTTGTGAGCTGGGGCCTCGACGCAATGTTCAAGCTGCTCGAGATAGTTTTCGACGTAGTGAGTCCCGGCGCTTTTGGTTACGTCAAGAAGACCGGCGCAGCGCTGAAGAGCATTCTCCAGAATCCGCTGCCATTTGTCGGAAATCTCGTCAAGGCAGCCAAGCTCGGCTTCACGAATTTTGCCGGCAACTTCGTACAGCATTTGAAGAAGGGCCTCATCGACTGGCTCACCGGATCGCTGCAAGGCGTTTACATTCCGAAGGCGCTCACGCTCATTGAGTTCGGCAAACTGGCGTTGAGCGTGCTTGGAATTACGTGGGCACAGATTCGCGGAAAGATTGTTAAGGCTCTCGGCGATAATGGCGAACTGATAATGGGTGCCCTTGAGGGCCTCTTCGACATCATCGTCGCGCTCGCCACGGGTGGTCCGGCAGCGGCATGGGAAGTCATTAAAGACAAACTGACAGGACTCAAGGATCAGATCGTTAGTGGCATCCAGTCGTTCATCGTCGACACAGTAGTGCAGAAGGCCGTACCCAAGCTGATCGCGTTGTTCATTCCGGGCGCCGGCTTCATCTCCGCGATCATTACGATCTACGACACAGTGATGGTCTTCGTTGATAAGATTTCGAAGATCATTCAGGTGGTCACTGCTTTCATCAATTCGATCGTTGCGATCGCACAGGGCAACATAGGCGGCGCAGCAGCCAAGGTTGAAAGTATCCTCTCCGGATTGCTGTCGCTGGCGATCAGCTTCCTCGCCGGCTTTGTCGGTCTGGGCAAAGTCACTGACAAGATCATGGGCGTGGTGAATAAAGTTCGCGCCACGGTCGACAAAGCAATCGACACTGCGATCGCTTTCATCATCGGCAAAGCGAAGGCACTGTTTGCAGCACTGTTCCGGAAGAAAGACAAGAAGAACGCTGGCCTGACACCCGAAAAGGCTTTAAAAGCAGCGATGGCGGCAGCTCAAAAGCTGCTCTCCCAGAAAGACACCACCGTCGAAGATATCAAACCCAAGCTTCCTGGGATCCAAAGCAGTTACGGTCTAAAGTCTTTGAATCTTATTGTTGATGGCGAAACTGAAGAGGACTCGAAGGTCCACATTCGCGGCTCAAATAGTCCGGACCAGAACGGCCCAGCCGCTACAGTCCCCAAGAGTGGCAGGAAAGCCCCGGTGGGTGACTTCGAAATTCCAAGAGAGCGAATGAAATGGAAGAAGAAGACGAAAGTGACGCTTGCCCAGGAGTTTGTTGCAGCTGGCGGACCAGCGTCGGCGGTCCAGGTCAGCACCGGCAAGATCAAAACAAAGAAGAAATACGGCAGGCGCCACATCATTTCATTCTCAGACATGCGAGCTCACTATCTTGCGGCGTTTCCGAAGATGATCGTTGAGGACGCTGTCCAGAAACTGACGAAGTGGGGACTTGATGCTAAGTTCACGAAGAAATCGGTTCATTCCAAAGTCAGGAGTTTGTGTAAGAAGGCCTTTAATTTCGCCGACAATCTATGGATCGGCCCACAAGGTCCAAACTCTGCACTCCAGGATCAAGTTGATCCTCCAACGGCATGGATCGACCTGGGACTGGCTCAGGCCCAGGTACTAATGAACTCGCACATTGCCAAGTTTGTAACTGCCTGGGGTGTCCCGGGAGTGGCTTTCCAAACCACTCCACAGGCGGATCTTGATTTGGAGGTCGAGGAGTTTACCGCCTCCTAATTACCGTAAGGAGCTGAAGGATGAGTGAAAAAATCCCGGCCGAACTTGAGCCAGTCGTCGCAGCAGTTACAACAATCGCCGCCGAATTTCAATCTGATGGAACATTCCATTACGACGGCGAGAATCGTTGGCACTGCGACATTAACGTTGCGGACGAGAGCATCCAGCACGCGATCTTTCTTCTCGATAGTGACGATCCGCTGTTGGCCGTCTACGTGATGATTCGTCTGCCTCATAACATGGACCACATTGATTTGTTGCTGAAGGCTGTCGCGATTGCGAATAACGGACTCCTTCCCGGTTGCTTCGAAATAGATATCGAAAACGGCGAACTGCACTATCGCAGTGCCTTGTCACCGGTTTCAACGCAGATCACCGCGCAGGAAGTGGCTCATTTCCTGGGTGGAGCGTTGTTGATGAGCACAACCTATGCTCCTGCATTCCAGAAGATCGCTGCGACTGGTATGGATCCGATTGAGGCTATCAATGAGATTGAAAAGGATTGATCGATGTATCTCGATTCGTTAACACCGGATGAATCGCAGGTCGGATACGGAGAGCTCGGCACGCACGGCAGTCTCGGATACGAGAACCAGCGCGTCGCAGCTCAGGGTAAACAGTACGATCGTGCGCTGAGTACACATCCTCCCGCACGTCTACGCTTCGAGCTCGACGGACGCTTTGGGAGTTTGAAATGTAGCGTCGCAATCAACGACGACGTCGGACCCGGACGCTCGCACGCACACTTCTTTGTGCATGCCGATGGGATTGAGGTGGCATGCGTTCCATATGTCGTTGCGGGTCAGCCTCCGCGAGAACTGGTCGCGAACATCGCCGGTGCGCGTTCGCTTGAATTAATCGTCGAAACCGACGCGTGGGATTTTTGTCATGCGGTTTGGCTGGATCCTGAAGTCTCTGAACAAGCGGTGCACTCACCCGCGGGAACACTGAGCGATTGTCTCAATCGTGCTGAAATTCAGTTGCTACCGCCGCAAACGGAGGTCGAGTGTTGCATTGCCACCGTTGCGTCGGATGGCTTTGCCGCGTTGCTCGAAAACATGCTGGGCTCGTTGCTGCGAAACGGAAACTGTCCTGAGGCGCGATTGGTTGTGTTTGGCGTTGAGCCAAACGATGAATGCCGCCGCATTACTGAAAAATACGAGGCACAGTTTATTCCCTGCAAAAAACGCGCTCCGATAAATGCGACGGTTAAATCGGTCCTCTACACGGCGGCGCGCGTAGTGCCGGCACAGAAATACATCTGCCTCGATGCGGACATGCTGGTCTTTGGCGATCTGCAACCCGTCTTCGCGTGTATCGATGTCGAGCCCATTGGGAGTGTCTTTGCAGTGCGCGAAGGGAATGGTTCACGAAGTGGGCGGCTCGATCGCGTCGTCAACACGATTTACGGCGGTCACCCCCGCGACTTACATCGTCTGCTCGGACATCAGAACGGAGAAGGCGGTTATTCATTGATCGTCAACGATGGGACGTTCGCTGCTGGTCGCGTGGCGCTGCTCACACTCGACGGTCTGATTCGTAGTTGGAAGCAGGCGACCCGCTGGGTAGATGAACGTCACGATGTTTGGTGGCGTAACCAGTTTGTTTTCAATCTGGCTCTGGCCCATCGGCATTGTGGAGTTGAGTTGGACGCAAGCTACAACGTGCAGCTCAATTCTCAGAACGTGCAGTTGGAAGAGATCGATGGAGAGGTCAAAGCATTCTGGCAAAACCAACCGGTGCGAGTGCTGCATTTCAACGGCAACGGGAGGCACAAGTATCCGGAGTTGAAAGAACGATTCACGCACGGGGGTTGATTTCTTCTCTGTGCAACTCTGTGATCTCTGTGCCTCTGTGGTTAAGCGGTGCTGCGAATCATCAACCACAGAGGCACAGAGATCACAGAGGCTGCACAGAGAAAACTTAAGCTATGTATCTCGATCAACTGGAACTTAATGAGCTGCATTTCAACGGCAATGGGAGGCACAAGTATCCGGAGTTGAAAGAACGATTCACGCACGGGGGTTGATTTCTTCTCTGTGCAACCTCTGTGTCCTCTATGTCTCGGTGGTTAAGCGGTGCTGCGAATCATCAACCACAGAGGCACAGAGATCACGGAGGTTGCACAGAGAAAACTTAAAGCTATGTTTCTCGATCAACTGGAACTTAATGAGCTGCATTTCAACGGCAACGGGAGGCACAAGTATCCGGAGTTGAAAGA